>Ga0181552_10001282_pt1 | contig 19130 bp, 15 predicted proteins | sample 011ome_18_FD_130583 | JGI IMG/M metagenome (GOLD analysis project Ga0181552, IMG submission 130583) | Coastal salt marsh microbial communities from the Groves Creek Marsh, Skidaway Island, Georgia - 011501BT metaG (megahit assembly) | ecosystem: Environmental > Aquatic > Marine > Intertidal...
AGATGCCGCACGTCTGCTCTACGAGCAACTCGGCGCAGAGCCGCGTATTGTTGATTTTCAAGTCGCCTGTGCGCATCTCGAATCGCTGCATTCGCATGATGCGGTTGCTGTGATCAACAAAGGTGTCCCTGGTGGCTTTACTGGTCACTTTGAAGACTTCAAGGGCTTGATTCGCTAGGCGCTCGCGTGGTATGACGCGATCAGCCAGTGCAGTCGGGCCTCAGCTGCTTTTTTATACTTCACCGGTGGAACTTTAGTCGCAATTTGGGTTCATCACTATATGACCGCCTCCCTTACAGAACTAGCCGTGCAGAAATCCGAATTATTTGATGTTGTTGATGCCGAGGACACTGTCCTTCGCACAGCGGAGCGTGCCGTGGTTCATCGCGAACAGCTAATGCACCGTGCAGTGCATGTTTTCGTCTTTAATACTGCGGGGCAATTGTATCTACAGCGTCGCTCGTTGAACAAAGATTCGGCGCCCGGTAAATGGGTTAGTTCTTGTTCGGGTCACGTTGATAGTGGCGAGGATTACGATGCTGCAGCGCCGCGCGAACTGGCTGAAGAGATCGGCTTAACCCAGCCTAATGGTTTAGAGCGCATTTTTAAGGTGTCTCCTTGTAAGCAAACTGGGCAGGAGTTCGTCTGGGTCTATCGTTGCTGCGCAGAGGGCCCGTTTACCCTCGATCCCGAAGAGGTGAGCGATGGTAAATGGATCGACCTCGATGAGTTGAATGCATGGATCGAAGCGCGCCCTCGTGATTTCGCCTGGGCGTTCACGTATCTGTGGGAGAAATACGCTGCGCTATAGTTGGTGAGTTGGCTCATTAATTTGGTTTGGAGATTCCAGCAATAGATGCCCACCGATGCGTATTGAGCCTGCTCGAGTCGGAGGCGTTAGGATTAGCAGGCTGCGACTGCCAGAAGTGATATGAATGTTGTTCTTGTAGAGTAGATAGTAGCGATTGTGGTCTTTTGCGGCGATGGAAATGTCGAGCGGCGCCCAGCTTGCCGGATTGTATGCTTGGCTAATCCCGCCGTGCTCTAAGGCAATCTGCGCAGTGCCGACCTTTCCTAATACATCAACTCCTGCGAGATTGACTAGGCGAATACTACCTTGGGGGAAGTTGCGTTGTGAATCGTCGATCGCATAGGCGTTGATCCTGTCATTTCTGCGATCGCTATTTGGTGTGAGGAGCAGCAGCAGCGGAACGTTGGTTGGTTCGATTCGAATTCGTCCGACTAATGTTGGCGGCATTTCTTTGGCTGATGCAGTGTCTTTGCGGTAGATTCGTAGTGTTTTGTCCTCGCTTTGAATGGTAGCTTGGTAATGATCTGAGCGGCTTTTTTTTCTGAACTCAAGTTTAGTTAAACTGTGGGGGGCATCTGCGTAATAGAGGTTTGCGGGATCCAATATTCGCAGTGCATAAGTCGAAAAAGTAACCGAGTACGAAGCTGGTTCCACTGCTGATGCTGTAATCACTCCAACTAAGGTCATCCAAATGTACGTGTTAAATTTCATTACTTGCGGACTGGTGGCGACTCATTGATTGGAGCAATCCATTGAATGTTGAGGATTTTAAATGATCGTCCGAACAGGCGATTGCTCTGCTCGTCAGGTAAACGCTGTACCAGTGCTTCGAGGTAAGCTTCGGATTGGGGCACGCCATCACTTTCGTTCAGCGCAGCGCCGTAGGCGCGAATGCGGAATGTGTCCGAGCGAACAAAGGAAAAAGGACCTAAGGCATTCAGTAGCGTGGCTTGTGAGATGTGTGCGGGTGAGTGCGCAGGAATTAAGTCTGTGCCATTCTCTCGGTTGTTTAGGCTTGGGACGGCGTCGATCGCATCTTGCAGTAAGCCAGAATTGAGCCAGTCGGCCATACTGAGCGGTGGATGGCCGTTATTTTCGTAATACTTTTGTAGTTGCTGCACGATGGCAGTGCTCAGGGCTTCCACGTCCGCCTCGGCTAGCTCTCGGATCGACTGATAGAAAGTTGGGTATTGCAGCGAATTGAGCCAATTGACGTTATCGATACTGAAGGCATTAAGATAGCTACTGGTGTCTGCTCGCGAGACGAAATTAAAGCGTGAGTCGCTTGCTCTCTCGCTTAGATTATGGAGCATCGCGTGGGGCTGAGTGACAGTAATTCGATCAATCGCGGTTGCATGTGTATCCCATTCCGGTGCGTTAGAATCGTCTGCTTGTTCGTAGCGAAAATCGTATGTATTTTCCGGGAAGCTTTTGCTCGATAGCACACTCTTCCAGCTCTCTTCGGAGGTCGAATTTAGATTGAAGCCGTTTTCGATGAATAAGTGCTCGGCGGCATCCGGATCAATCAGTTGGGGGACTTCTACATGATGGGCTATCCGACCGTTAGCTAGAGGGATTGTGCCATCCCACTTTACGATGTTAGGATCTGGTAGGGTCGAAAAATAATAGCGATCATAATGGTCGTTTAGATCGCCGCCCCATGAGTTGCCCATCGAGTTGGCTGGATAATTTTTGTATTTAAGGCTCCTGAAAGCACCGAGGTCAGTGACTTCGCTAATCGGCGGATCAATAAAGCGCGCAATTCGGTCGCGTCGACCAGTGTAGCTGCCTGAGGTTTCGTAATGAAAGAAATGGTCGCCTTTGAAGCTTTCGCTAGGCTCAAATGTCGAGAGATCAGTATCTGCGCAATTGACTCTGAAGTCGTAGGGCAGGACAGGGTTGGAGCTCCAAGCCTCGTTCAAGTCCCAAGATTCAATATCGACGCTGATAGAGCGGCTACGTATATCGTATTTGCTAAGCCAATTTGAAATATCTGCAATGGCTCCTGGTGTTTCTTGCTCGTCTAGCATGCGATAACGAAATGCAAATGCGTAGCCAGGGACTTCAAGAGAATTGGTGTTCATGCCCCATGCGCCAGTGCTGGACGTGGGCACTCGTTTTAACCAAGAGGCTCGGTTGTTGAAGCTATTGTAATCATAATCGATGCTGAAGTCGGAGTAATTCTTTAATTCGATTGTTAGCATCTCTCGCTCCTGATTGCTGGCATTGATGGCCTGCAGTGTTATTTCGACAGGCGAGCTGTTGAAAGTGAATCTACCAGTATAGTTGTCGGATCGATTGCCGAGTATACTTCCCGGCAAGACTTGCTGAATCGCGCCGCTGTTGTTGTCGCCGTGCGAAGTGTTGATACTGCCCGAATCTAGAGGCAGACTTGTCCGAAAAACCATGCCGGGGCGCAGGATTTTAGGGCTACTGTGATCACTCCATTTAATTCGGATATTTGGGATTGAGCCAACCGCGGCGCTGGCCGAATTGTTATTGGTGATGTTGAAGTTGGGTAAATTCTTTATTTCGACGGCGATGTCTGAAAACCCTCGAGAATCAGGTATGTTTTTATCCCCGATCAAAATCGGAATGGTGTAGGGATTCCATAGTTCCAGGTACACTTTATAGACCAGGTAGACGGAGCTATCGGTCGTCGAACTGTTGGCGACGTTGCCGTCTTCAGCGGCAATGCCTAAGCTGATTTGTAGTTCGCTAATGACTGGCAACAAGTCGAAGTGGTTGGCTTTGGCTTCAGTGGTCGCAAGGGTATCTTCACCGAGTTGCATCCCCATAATCTCGTTGTTGGGATGAGCCGTCGGATCCCCCCTGAATTGCACCAACTGAATCACCCCCTTGGTGATCAGGTTGTTCGGTTCATTGTAGAGCGTGTCGAGCTGTGCCTGAGTCGTCGCAGCGGAGTCCAGTGTTTTGAGAAAGCTAAGATCTTTTTTTAAACCTCCATGACTCGGGTCAGACAGCACAAAGCGGTTTCGAAGGGTATGGTCGTGCCTGAATGTGGCTTGAATGGTATCCCGATCGTTCTGTGACTTATTGGCGGTAAGTATCCCAATCTGGTCTTGGTAGACTACTTGATCCAGGAGCGCCGCCGTTGAGCTATCTGGGTCATGAATGTTGAACAGTAAGTGGTAGTCGAAGTTCGGGTCATGCCGCGCGTGCAACACCTTATTTGAGTTGAGGTTGTAGTCGAGATAGCGGTCGCCATCAGGGAGTTCGTCGAGCGCTTTATGCAGCGCTTGATGGACGCTCGTTGCCGCCTTTATGCCTTCATCAGAGATCCACCACGCATACTGCCCATGGTCGAGGCTTTGCGCTGTCACGCGTATCGGTAGAAAGCTATTCGACTGGTTTGGGTTATTACTTGAACCCGCGAACCCGACTTCCATCGTGATGGCGACTGGAGGTGTAATACTAGGGCTCGCATTAGCTCCCGATACCAACCACGAAGGTGTGGCGGTCGGGTCGGTGCTGTCCCACACCCCAGTCCAAAATCTAGCAGACGGCTCAAAATTGCCGTCGCCGAGAATGTCGGCGCGAGCGCTCACGCGCTGGTCCGGTCCGGCGTGTTTCTGCAGCTGGCCGATCGCAAGCATCAGCGCAAGTCGTGTGTTCTCACGTGCGTGTAATATTTGCAGGCGCTTGCTTGCCGCTCGGCTTTCCACTTGCAAAAGGGTCGTCATCGAGAGGACCAGCAATAGCACAAAGGCCATTAGCAATAGTGAGAGCACTAGTGCAAAGCCATTCAGATGGTTAATTTGTCTGTTTTTAGTGCAGTGAGGATTCATGGATCTCGCGATGTAACAGACGAATTTTTACCTAATTCGCGAGTATAAATTACGTTTTTTTAATTAAGCTATTTAATTTGTTGAATTTGTGCGGATGACCGATTGCGGCCAGTTAAGTAGGCGCATTGATTATTTTTTCTCGATAAAATCAAATGAGCATCCTTCTTGCTATCATCTGCAGTACTTAACAGATTGTCTTCCACTTTTAGTAGTCATGGCTTCCATATCAAATACACCCACTATTCTCGTCATCGATGATGACGATGATCTTCGATATTCACTCAAGCGTGTTCTTTCGACGCGTACCTGTCACTTCATCGAGGCGAACAGCGGCGAGGCGGGCTTGCAGGTGGCTGAGCAGCATCGACCGGACGTAATCCTGCTGGATAATCGTATGGGTGGCATGAGCGGGATTGAAGCCCTGCAACATCTGCGCGGGGCAAACCCGAATGCGATGATTATTTTGATGACTGCTTATGGGACGACTCAGACTACAATTGAGGCGATGAAGTTCGGCGCGTTCGACTACATCATGAAGCCTTTTGACCCGAAGAAGATTTTGTCGTTGATCGATTCGGCTCTGGCGGCGTCGAGCGATCTTGACCGTGCGAACCAAGGCAAGCAGTCCGAGGGGGTGAGCGCGGAAGAGATCGAGGGGGGTATTATTGGCAGTTCGTCTGCAATGCAGGCAGTGTTTAAAATGATCGGTCAGGTCGCCGCCAGTGATGTGACGGTGATGGTCACCGGCGAGAGTGGCACGGGTAAGGAGCTGATCGCTCGTGCGATTTTTCAAAATAGTCTGCGCGCGCAGAAGCCTTACATCGCAGTGAATTGCGCAGCAATTCCAGATAATTTAATCGAGAGTGAACTGTTCGGCCACGAGAAGGGCTCGTTTACTGGAGCGACCACGCAGCGCATTGGTAAGTTTGAGCTTTGCGATGGTGGCACGATTTTTCTCGATGAGATCGGCGATATGGCGCTCGCCACGCAGACTAAGATTCTGCGTGCCTTGCAGGAAGGTGAGATTCAGCGCGTCGGCAGTAGTGAGACCGTCAAGGTCGATGTGCGCCTACTCGCGGCCACCAACAAAGCACTCGAAGCGATGGTCAAGGAAAAGACTTTTCGAGAAGATCTCTACTACCGCTTAAATGTGGTGCGTATCCAACTGCCACCCCTACGTGAGCGTCTGGAGGATGTGCCGCTATTGGTCGACTTTGTGCTCAAACGCCTGACTCGTGACAGTAAAGCTGGTGCTAAGGCAATCTCGCCTGAGGCGATGGCGGTGTTGTCAAAATACACTTGGCCAGGCAACGTCCGCGAGCTGGAGAATTTGATCTATCGCAGTGCGGTAATGGCGCAGAGTGATACGATTTTACTCAAAGATTTACCGCAGGAACTCCTCTCCGCAGTCAGATCAATCGATGCGCCTGTGTCCGCGCCGTTGGTTGGCGACATTAATGCAAATATCGATGACCGCGCCCAATCCGTCGGGTCGATCGAAGTGCCACATACTCAAGCGCCGGCGGTGGATGTGGCGCTGAATATGCCTTTCGGCGAGCCATTTGCCGAAGTCTATAAGCAACTGCGTGAGGCGCATGGCACCAATATACTTGAACACGCCGAACGCGAAATTATTAAGCGCACGCTCGAAGAGGTGGGGGGCAAGCAAGTTAAAGCAGCTGAAATACTCGGGATGACACGGGCTACACTACGCAAGCGCATCGATCAATATGATCTTGGTAAGTAGCGAGGTTGCGCCACTGCTGATAACAACGAGGGCGAGTCGCCCTCACTCCTGTGGCCGATTCGCGATCGCAGCGGTTCTGTTCTGCCTAAGGCTGTACGAAGATGTGTAACCGGGCTTCAGCTGTTATGCCGTCTGCGCCGCGCGCGTGGATCAGCACCGACTCGCGAATCTGTGTCTCAAAAGACTTCGGCAGGATGTGGAGGATGCGGTCGACGCGGCCATCAGGGTCGGGCTCTGCCGTGATCGTGAGCATCGAGTGATCATACTCGATGCTGGTGATCTCGCTGACATAGCGCTTGTCGAGTGTGATTCGAATGTGACGCTCGGTACTGGAGGTGGATGGATTCCAATAGACGATTTGCGGCTGAGCATCGACGAGCTTTGGCACTTGTACGATCATATGCAGCATCGCCACTGGGTCGGCTTGATCATCGAGGAACACCTCAAGCTTGTTGTGATTCAGCCCTTGGCGTTTGCCCTTATTAAAGATGGCGGTGATCGTGGTAGATTCGCCAGGGTTGATTATTTTTTTATTCAAGATCGAGCTGGTGCAGCCGCAGCTGGTCTTGACTCGAGCGATACGCACTGTCTGGTCGCCTTTGTTGGTCACGACGAACTCGGCCTGAGCTTCTTCCTGATCCGGGTTGAGCTCGATTCGTGCCTCGGTTTGATTCCACTCAAGCCTCGAGGCGTCGGCAGCTGCTGGCAGCAAAAGTGCCAGCAGTGGAATGGTGAGGAAAGCTGCGGATAGATGCTTAAACATAATGAGTGATACCAATATTTGTGTGCGGATCAGGTGCCAGCGGGAAGCTTTTTCTTATGAACATGAATTCTCGATATTGTTCCTTCGGTCTTGCTTGAGTACCAAGATTACGGCTCCCAATAGCAATAGATTACGCAGGATGAGCCAGCGGTAATCAGCGTTTACTTCGCCTGTCTCCGCACCGAAGCAACCACAGCTAATGTCAAGTCCGCGCCCCCACGCGCTGAGATGCAGGGTGATGAAGAGTAGCAGTAAAAGTCCTATTAGGGCGCCGCTGGCACGTCGAATTGCTGGTAGTAGAATCCCAATGCCGAGTACGAGCTCTAGCCATGGTAAACCTAGCGCGACCCAGTCCGAAAGCCCGGAGTCGATCACCCGAAACGCGTTCACAGAGCGGGCGAATGCGGCCGGATCTTCAATTTTCGGTAGCGCTGCCGTCACGAACACGCCCGCGATTGCCAGGCGAGCGAGTAGCACGAAGAAGCGGCTGTTAGTTATCGTCGCCATGCGTCCCAGCCTCCTTTCAGACTATAAATTTCAGCATCTGGTAGCGCCTCGCGTAGACGCTCGGCAATCCGCTTGCTCGTGCCGCAGTATTCACTGCCGCAATACACCACGATTGGGCGCGGTTGCGTCAGCCATGCGTCCATGAGCTCGAGGATGCCAGTATCCCAGTGGTCTTCGTTAAAATAAAGCGCTGCAGGGATGTGTGCGCTGTCGTAATCAGCTTCACTGCGTGCGTCGATCCAGATGACCTGCAGCGCACGTGCATCGTTGGGTCGAATCTCGCCCGCAGCTAATTCGGGCGGCGCCCAAGGCCGGGGCGCGAGCCCGCTGAATAACGAGAATACTGCACCCAGAAGGGTGAGTGCGATGATGAATAAAATCTCTTGGAAAAACCTAGCCATTCAAATACAGGGTAGCGCAACTGAGAGTGCGAGCAAGTTTTCTAGGTCAATCTGATCCAGTATTAATTGTGGTGGAGCACGATGGACTGCGCAAAGGTCAAGCAGATTGAGCAGCGAGTATTTGCCATGCGCTGTTTGATCTCTTGAATGCGGCTATCAGCAGCTCGAGAAGCGCGATGCAGGGCTGCGGCGCGAAATGGAGCATATGAATTAGGCGGAGTTTTTGTCGCTCGGACTTTGACAGCGCCTCGAAAGCGTAGAAGCATGCGCGTCGATTTATGACGCGCTTGTATCAGAAACCTAGAACTCATCATCGCTTGCCAATTAGCATAGTGTTGGGTGTGGTGGTGGCGTTGTTGATCTTTTTATTGGTTCCGTTGACGCAACTATGGCAACCACTAGTGCCGCCGTCGAGCACGGTCGAACCGCTCGTTTTGGCAATGCCGCCGCCTCCAGAGCTGGAGACGCCACCGCCGCCGAAGCCAGAGCCCGAGACTCCGCCAGAGCTGGAGACGCCACCGCCGATGCCGAGCCTCGAGCAACTAGAGTTGAGCTTGAGCCCTGGAACTGGTGGCGATTTGACGATTAGCGCTGGGCTGGATTTCAATTTCGAAGTCGAATCCGCGCAAGCGTTCATGAGCCGCTATGGCTTTGATGATCTGGATCAAGTGCCACATGTCACTCGGCCTGGTCAAATTCAATACCCAGTGCAGCTTCAGCGCCGCAGGGTGGAAGGCTATGTGGAGTTACTAGTTTTTATCGATCCCAGCGGTCGGGTCGATGTGCAGGAGGTATTAAGCTATTCGCATCAAGAGTTCGTTCAGCCAGCTAAAGTTGGCGCGGCGGCCACTCGCTTCTCTGCGCCGATCCGAAATGGCCAAGCGGTGAGCGCCAAATATTCATGGAGAATCGAGTTTTCGTTAAATAACTGATGCGCGCTTAGCTTGAATCAAACAAGTAAATTGTCGCTGGCATCTTTAGGATTCTCCTCCGAGCCGTCCAGTGAGCAGTGCTCGGAGTGAGGGCGACTCGCCTAGGTGTTCCAAGTGATGAGGGCGAGTCGCCCTCACTCCATTCTAAAATGCAGCGGCACCTGCAGTAAGCATTGAAACATGTTTTCGTGGTGCATCAGACCCTTAGGTATGCATCAATACTGTGATGATTAAAAAAGCGCGCGCAGCATATGTCCTTCAACGTTTGCAGGAGCTGTATCCGAATCCGCCGATCCCGCTGGATCATAAGGACCCATATACCTTGCTGATCGCAGTGCTGCTGTCGGCGCAATGCACCGATGTGCGGGTCAACCAAATCACCCCGACACTGTTTGCGCGCGCGGATACGCCAGAGGCGATGCTACAGCTGCCAGTGGAGGAGATTCGTGAGATCATTCGACCGTGTGGGCTGTCGCCGATGAAGTCGAAGGGCATCGCTGGTCTGTCGCGGATGTTGGTCGAAGATCATGGCGGCGTGGTGCCTGCTGATATGGCGATACTGGAGACTTTCCCGGGAGTGGGGCATAAAACCGCGTCAGTGGTGATGTCGCAGGCGTTCGGCGTGCCAGCATTCGCAGTCGATACGCATATTCATCGCTTGGCGCAGCGCTGGGGCTTAACCGCTGGCAAGAGTGTGGTGCAGACCGAGCGTGATCTAAAGCGGTTGTTCCCTGAAGCGAGTTGGAATGCCTTGCACTTGCAGATGATTTATTACGGTCGTGAATATTGCTCGGCGCGTGGCTGCGATGGCACCATCTGCCCAATCTGTCAGACACTCTATCCAAACCGACAACGAGCGGTGAAGGTCTACAAGGCGTAGATTTTCTGTTCAGCGTCATCAGCAAGTCGAACTCTGCTTAAGGCCTCAGTCAGGGTGCTGTCCGCAGAGAGGCGGGCACTGCACAGTTGCAATATGGTGGTGGGTGCCCTATCCGCGACTAATTGCCAAATAGGGAAATTGTTTGTTGCGTGCCAATGTCGAAGGTCGATGCCTGACTTGTGGTGTTTAGCTCAGTGCTATAAGTCTGGGTGGACTCAAAGCTGGAGTTTTTAGTGGTGCCCAGCGAGGTATAGTCTATCTCGAACTCTGAGACTTCGGCCGTGCCTGTCACTGCGGCCGTTGCTGGTTTGGCGAACAGTTGGCTGCTCACTGCGAGACGATTTTCGGCGGCTGGCATATCACGTTGCTCGACCAACTGATAAATGAAATAGGTGCCTTGTTCAAACGCGGATAGTGGGCTCCCGGCAGCCACGATGAGTGTGGCACTTAAATAAGCGACTGCGGTTTGTGTTAGGCGTGGCATCATTATTAATTAAGTTGTGAGTAATGCTGGATTTGTCGAGATTCATTCATCGCAATTAACTGTGCCATTCTGGCGCTTACTATGGCTGGTTGTCCCACTTTTGACTGTTTTGAATCTGGCAGAACTTCCTTAATTAAAACCGTAAGCTAATGAATATTAATGTTTAATGAAAAATTAATTGCTTGGTTCGTTAGTTGGAACGAGTTGTGCAAGAGTGATAAGTATGAATATAGATTTTAACACATTTACCGAAAAATCCGCTGTTGCCGTTCAGGAGGCGCAGAACCTTGCGCGTCGTTACGGGCAACAGGAGATCGATGTTTGGCATCTCCTCCTCGCCTTAGTTCAACAGGAAGGTGGCATTGTGCCCAGCCTATTGGAACGACTGCAAATCACATCGGCGGCGGTGCAGCTCGCCACCCAACGCGAAATCGATAAGTTGCCGAAGGCCACCGGCAGCGTCAATGTCAGTCAGATCTATGTGTCGTCGGCGTTACAGCAGGCGATTTCGCAGGCCGATAACGAGAAAACTATGCTCAAGGATGAGTTTGTCAGTACTGAGCACTTGTTCCTTGGCCTGTTGAGCGCCGAGTCCAGCAGTAAGCTCGGTCAGTTCTTTGAACAATTCACACTGGATCATAATAGAGTACTAGAAGTACTTAAAACGTTACGTAGCGGTCAAACTGTTACGAGCCGTAATCCAGAGACTACCTTTGAGGCTTTGGAGAAATACGGCATCGATCTAGTTGAACAGGCGCGCAAGGGTAAAATGGACCCAGTGATTGGGCGTGATGAAGAGATCCGCCGTGTGATTCGCATTCTGTCGCGCAAGACCAAGAATAATCCCGTACTAATCGGGGAGCCTGGCGTCGGTAAGACTGCGATTGTCGAAGGCCTAGCCCAACGCATTGTGCGTGGCGATGTCTCCGAAGGACTCAAAGACAAGACCATCTTTGCCCTTGATATGGGTTCGCTGATCGCGGGTGCCAAATATCGTGGCGAATTTGAAGAGCGCCTCAAGGCCGTGTTAGCCGAGGTAAAGTCCAGCGAGGGGCGCATTCTGCTGTTTATTGACGAGCTGCATACGATCGTCGGTGCGGGAAAGTCTGAGGGGGCAATGGACGCGGGCAATATGCTCAAGCCGATGTTGGCGCGTGGCGAGTTGCACTGTATCGGTGCGACGACCCTGGATGAGTATCGACAATACATCGAGAAAGATGCCGCCCTCGAGCGTCGCTTCCAACCAGTGCAGGTGGATCAGCCCACTGTTGAAGATACCATCTCGATTCTCCGCGGCATTCGCGAACGCTTCGAACTGTTCCATGGCGTGCGCATTCAAGACAACGCGCTGGTGCAAGCCGCGGTACTCTCGCATCGTTATATCACCGACCGCTTCTTGCCCGATAAAGCGATCGACCTAGTCGACGAAGCCTGTGCGCTGATTCGTACCGAAATGGACAGCATGCCGCAGGAACTCGACGCGCTCACGCGCCGTGCGCTGCAATTAGAAATCGAAGAGGCCGCCTTAAAGAACGAGAAGGATGACGCTTCCAAGGCGCGTTTAACGGTACTCTCTAAGGAGCTCGCGAATGTGCGTGAAGAGGTAGGCGTTTTCCGTGCGCAGTGGGACAACGAGCAGGGCGCCATTGATGAAATTCGCGCCGTACGCGAAGAGCTCGATGTCACTCGTATCGCCATGGAAAAAGCCGAGCGCGAATACGACCTCAATACCGTCGCCCAGCTGCGGCATGGCAAGATGCCAGAGCTGGAAGAAAAGCTACAAGCACTCGAAGCGGTTGAGGCCAAGGAAGGCGCACTCTTGAAGGAGGAAGTCTCGCAAGTAGAGATTGCCGACATTGTCTCGAAGTGGACCGGTGTGCCGGTGGCGCGGCTGGTTGAGGGGGAGCGCGAGAAACTGCTCCGCCTGGACGAAGTTTTACACGAAAGTGTGGTTGGCCAAGATGAAGCGGTCACGCTCGTCTCTGAAGCGATCCTGCGGGCGCGAGCGGGGATTAAAGATCCGCGCAGGCCGATTGGCAGCTTTCTGTTTCTTGGGCCGACAGGCGTCGGCAAGACAGAGTTAGCCCGCACCCTCGCCTCGACACTGTTTGACTCGGCCGATAATATTGTGCGTCTCGACATGTCCGAATACATGGAGAAGCACTCGGTGGCTCGATTGATTGGTGCGCCTCCGGGCTATGTCGGTTATGATGAAGGTGGTCAGCTCACCGAAGCCGTGCGCCGCAAGCCTTATAGCGTCGTGCTGTTCGACGAAATCGAAAAGGCGCACCCAGATGTGTTTAACGTCTTGTTGCAAGTGATGGACGACGGGCGCATTACTGATTCGCAGGGGCATACCGTGGACTTTAAGAACACGGTAATCATTATGACTTCCAATATCGGCAGCCGCTATTTAACTGAAGGTGTATCCGGAGATCAAATACCGGATACGGTACGCAATTCTGTGATGACGGAGTTGCGTCAAGGCTTCCGCCCTGAGTTCTTAAACCGAATCGACGACGTCATTTTGTTTAAGCCACTCACCCTTGAAGAGATCACTGAGATCGTCGACCTTTTGCTCGCGCAGCTCAATGCGCGGCTTGCCGATCGGCAGATCGTGATCGAATTTGACCAAGCTGCGAGTGCTTGGATCGGTGAGAAAGGTTACGACCCCGTCTATGGTGCACGCCCTCTCAAGCGCTTCTTGCAGAAGCAGGTCGAGACGCGTCTCGCGCGCGGTATTCTCCGCGGCGATGTCGCCGAGCAGACTACGGTGCGGTTCACACTTAAAGGCGATGAGCTGGTCATGCAGTAGTCACGTGTGTTATGCCCAGAACCCCCGTCTGTGACGACGTAGGCCAAGGGACTTGCGATGCTGTGTGGCCTCGATCGTGAGATCGGGGAGCGTTGCAGTTGTGGGCGTGTGCTCGTTGCAGAACCCCCGTCTGACGACGTAGGCCACGGGGCTTGCCCTGCCAGCTTAGCCGACCGCCCCGATGCTCTTCAACAGCGTCGAAATGTAGGGGATCAGTTGCTTCTTGCGACTCACGATCCCCGCTAAGTCGTAAATATTGTTCTGGCCGTGCTGTGGATAGTTGATCTGGCCCTTGAGCTCATCACTGCCAGCCACCACGAGTAGTGAGTCCTGGGTGTTAATATCGGTCACCAACAGGAAGCTGAAAAGTAGGCCTTCTTTTTTGCGGTAGGCTTCGAGCGCAAGGTCGAGGCTATCTTCGTGTTTCCAGAAATTAGCAAAGCCGAGCTCTTCAATCTGAGAAACCGAATAAGTGATGTCGCCATCGGAGTATCTCTTGCAGTCTGAGCTAACCACTTCTTCAGACGCGTGATTAATAATCACCGAGCCAGATGAGAAAATCAGCCCCGCCAGTTCTTCGGCACTGATCCCCGCAATTGGCGAGAGCCAATCGAGCAGCTCGCCTTCGAGGGGAGTCGTGGTTGGACTATTGAGACACAGGGTGTCGGAGATAATCCCAGACATCATAATGCCTGCCATCGCTGGTGTCGGTGTGAGCGAGCGCATGCGAAATAGGTCAGCGATAATTGAGCAGGTCGAGCCGACTGGCCGATTGATGAACAGAATGGGCTGCTCAGTCGGGATGTTGCCGAGGCGGTGGTGGTCTAAGATTTCAGTGATTTGCACTTGATTCGCGCCGTTCACGGCTTGGCCGAGCTCGTTGTGGTCCACCAGCGCGATGCGGGTGCGACTCGGGCGCAGAATGTCGCTCTTGGAGAACACGCCGAGTAGCTCCTTGTCCTCATTGGTCACCATGTACAGCGGCTCATTGGTATTCGCGATCCGGCGCTTGACCGATTCGATCCGATCTTCGGCGTTGAAACACTTCACTGTGGTATCGACCAGTGAATCGATGTGCGTGGCGGTGCGGATGATCCACGATGTCGAGGCAGAGTCATAAGGGCTGACGATCAGCGAAACGTTGCGCTCTTTGGCTCGCTCGATCATGTCGGCGTCGACCTCGAGACCACCGGTGATTACCAGCAGACGTACGCCGAGCTGTAAGCAGCGTTCTTGGATGTCCCAGCGGTCGCCGACCACGATGACGCTGGTGTTGGCGTTGGTGCCGTCCTCCTTATGATTATTTTCGAAGGAGCGAATGTCCATGGCGCCGACGCGCACAAATAGTTCTTCGACTTCGTCAGAGCGATCTTGGTGCAGCACGGTGGCGCTGAGCGAGCGAATGATGGCGCCGATGCTGGTGTGCACGCGGCGCATCTTGCGCGGCTCACTTGGCTTGGGGATGAAAAATTCGCCCATCTGGAAAATCGAAATCAGGCCTTCGAGATGGCCGTTGTCATCGACCACGGGCAGGGCACGCACGTCATATTTATCGATCAACTCGAGTGCTTCGGCGCAGGTGCTGTTTTTGGTGACCGAGCGCACTTTGGAGTGCATGATACTTTCTACGCGCGGTGTGACATCGCCAATGAAACGGGGCAGGGGCACGTTGAAGCGCTCTAGGATCGCGTCGATCCGCGCATTCGAATTGCCGCAACGAGCCGCGATATATTCGGTTTCGCCGATTGCGTGTTTGTACGCTTCGTAGGCGATTGCAGAGCAAATCGCATCGGCATCGGGATTTTTGTGGCCAAGTATGAAAATCGGGTCGGACATTATGCTTGCCAACTAAGGGACTAGCGGGGCGTTAAACAATCCCAAAATCCCAAAATCCCAAAATTACAAAGATAAACAAAGAAAAGTCCAATTTCAGATGATCTGATAATTTTCTCGGCAAAGTCGGGTCGTCTCAATGTTTCTGTTGTCTGGCGACGGTTGAATTGTTTGGGTTGCTGGTCTGCGGATTATGTCGGCGAAAATTAGCTGCTCAAGTTGTGGGCAAAGAAAAACCCGAGCTCCTGAGAGCTCGGGTTTTTTGATAAAGTAAAGAGGCGCTGTATTATTGTTTAGCTTCTAGCGCTTCGGCGGTGTCGCGAATCGCGTCCTCGTAGTTCTTTGTTAATTTACCCGTATCGCGGTTGACTAAACCCAGTTCAGTATCGTCGAGTTCATTATAGAATGTGACGTGTGCATCTAAGAATGCGATGTGCCCACCGCGACCCCATGGAGTGGAGTTATCCCATTGTCCATCGGTGCTTAGTCCGCGAGTGAAGAGCAATGGCGTGGTGGTGGTGGGGTCATTGCCGCCGACTCCAATAATGAAGTCGTAACTAACTGGTGAGCTCGTGAACTCTGTGTCAGGAGTGTAAGTGCCGTCTGCCGCACGGAAGCCGACTGTCGGTGGATTTGGCTCGGTGGCAATGACGTCGGGGTCTACGCCAATGCGCCAAATCGAAGCATCATTTAGGTCGGTTTCGTCGCCGAGGAACTGAGCCACGCCCTGAACGGTTTTGGGATAACTTTTTGCCGCGAGGCGATTTTCGTTTAATACACGTGTGCGTCCGCCGGCCTGAGAGTAGGTGGCGTAGGCGAGTGCGATCGAGCGCATGTCCGAGGCGGATGTAGACTTGTTCGCCACTTCGCGGACTTTGCCGACCGCGGGAATAAGGATCGCGGCAAGGATACCGATAATCGCGATAACAGTCAGGAGTTCAATCAGGGTGAAGCCTGAACGTGGGGATTTTGTGTTTTTCATAGTTGTAATAAAATTGTGTGAAGGTGTGGCAGATTGAGTCTGTATAAGATATTCAACATGTGGAGTTCGTGGAATAAGTCCAACTCTTTTTGATACTGAATGTTGCAATGGCATTAGGATAAACCCCTCCCTGCAAATATTTGTAGTGACTGGCTTTGCGCCAGAATTACATCGGTGCTGCTTAGCAGGTGCGATTCCGTTGCCTCTGGGTAAGAAAAAGCAGCCCACGCGGACGAGGGCTGCTTGAAGAGTTGTTGCTGCGTCTATCGCCGCGAATAATGAGCTAGGCCGGGTACGGCAGCGGGTATTTCGCACTGAGGTCTTCAGCGATCTCGCGGGCTTCGGCGATGACGCCCTCGTCGCTCGGTGCGCTGAGCACCATGTCAACTGCTTCAGCGATGCGCAGCATGTCGGCCTCGACCATGCCGCGGCTGGTCACTGCCGGGGTGCCGAGGCGGATGCCGCTGGTCTGGAAGGGGCTGCGTGTTTCGCCGGGGACGGTGTTTTTATTGGCGGTGATGTTGGCGGCGTCCAGTGCGATCTGCGCGACTTTACCCGTGAGTTCAGGGTCTTTTTTGCGCAGGTCGATCATCATCAGATGATTGTCGGTACCACCGCTGATGATGTGGTGGCCGCGCTCGATCAATGCATTGGCGAGTGCTTTGGCATTGGCGGCGACCTGTGCTTGATAGGCTTTGAAGCTGTCGGTCGCCGCTTCCTTGAAGCACACCGCTTTGGCTGCGATGACATGCATCAATGGGCCGCCTTGCGTGCCGGGGAAGACTGCCGTGTCGATCTTTTTGGCGTGTGCGGCTTTACACAGAATCAGGCCGCCACGTGGGCCGCGCAGGGTCTTGTGTGTAGTGGTGGTGACAAAGTCAGCATGCGGTACTGGCGAGGGGTGAACCTCTGCTGCGACCAGACCAGCGATGTGTGCGATATCGGCCAACAAGTAAGCACCGACTTCGCGGGCGATTTTGCCCATCCGCTCAAAGTCGATGATCCGCGAGTAGGCAGATGCACCGACAGTAATCATCTTCGGCTTCTCGGCGCGTGCGGTTGCGGCGATCGCATCATAATCGATCAGACCGTTTTCGACGTCGACGCCGTAATTGACCACATCATGGTAGATGCCACTGAAGTTCATTGGGTGGCCGTGTGTGAGGTGGCCGCCGTCGGAGAGATTCATGGTGAGAATCTTGTCCCCTGGGCGTAGCACGGACAGGTAAACCGCGGCATTTGCCTGGCTGCCTGAGTGGGGCTGCACGTTGGCGTGGTCAGCTCCGAACAGTACTTTGGCACGCTCAATCGCGAGCTCTTCAACGACGTCGACGTGGTCGCAGCCGCCGTAGTAGCGTTTGCCGGTGTAGCCTTCGGCGTATTTGTTGGTCAGCACACTACCTTGCGCTTCCATAATGGACGGGTAGGTGAAGTTCTCAGATGCGATGAGCTCGATATGGCTCTCTTGGCGCTTTCGCTCAGCGGCGATAGCGGCGTAGATTTCAGGATCGATACTCGCGAGTGGAGACGAGTTCAAGGCGGAGTGGTTGGTCGCGGTGGTCATAATAGATGTGAATTAAAAATGGAGGGCAACGCTCTGTCGTTGCCGTTTGTCGATGTGTGGGAAGGCTAGGTGTGGCAACGACGGAGCGATGCCCTCCAGATTAGAACGGCCATTTCCAGTTTCGCTTGGCTGGCTGGGTCGTTGCGGTCTTATCGGTTGCGGTTGCTGCGCTTTCGGCGACTTCAAGCGCCTCGGTGGTGACGGTTTCGGCGGGTGCTTCGACGAGTTCGACTTCGATGATGTCGGTTGTAACTGCAGTGCTAGTGTCGGCTTCTGGTAGGGCTGCGCTGCTTGGTTTCTCGCTCCAGAACGGCCACCACCATGGGTCTAGGCTGGCAGAGGTTTCGTAGCTTTCCTGTAGCAGTGCTTCGGTCGATTGTGGCTGCTCATCTTCGCTGAATGGCCAAGCCCAGCGCATAAATGTCTGGCCCCATCCGGTGTCGACTGGGTTGGTCGTTACCCCTGCGGCTTCGGCGAGGCTGCGCATTTGCTCGGCGACGTCTTGGCGGCCCTGCATGTGCGTGGCAAATTTGGCCGCATCATCTGGTGTTGCCGCAAAGATACGTGTTGGCACACCGTCGAGTGGGCGCCCAGGCTTGTAGTGATAGAGCAGGAAGCCTTGGCCGACGGGGCTGAGCACGGTACGCATCCCATCGTCCCAGCGCATAAAGATGTCTTGGCCAGTCATGCGCCACGTGCCCTCGAGGCTATTGTCCACTGAGGTTGTGAGTCCGCCAAAACGGCCGATCTCAATCTGTTCGAAGGTCGTTGCACTGCGCTGAATGATCCAGATCCCGCGGTAAAATAAGTTGGCATTCTTACGGCTAGAGAAGGCGATCCCGCCGCTGTTGGCGGCTTTCTCTGCTTGGTAGTTTGCCTGCCATGTGGCCGGTAGTTTGTCGTCGTTGGTGCGGCTGGCGCTAAACAGTTCGGACGTGTCCTCATCGATGCGGGTGCCGGGGGCGATCAGCTTAAAGGAGAAGTCGCGGTCGTTTTGCTTGAGGATGCCGTAGTGTCCGGTGTCCCAGACTAGGTGGAGTTCGCTGCCTTGCTTTGCCCAGGAGCCGCGTAGGCCTGCGCTGCTGGCATTGCCAGGGCTCCAGTTGCTCGCTGCGGAACGGTTGGGCTCGACCACGATGTAGTAGGGTCCGGCGTCTGTCTCGATTTCCCAGGTGCCAAAGAAGCCTTTGGCTTTATCCCGATCAGAGACTTGCTCGTCTGGCTTGGCGGGCGCCTTGGCCCACTGGCCGAGCACTTCCTTGGGGACCAGTTGTGCTTGGGTCGCATACTGTTCGACTGCAGCGGCGTCCTGAAAAGCGATTGCGTAGCCGAGGCTGTCGCGCGTGATGCGGTGCGTGCTGCCGTCTTCCCAGGTTAGGGTGGCGCCGCTGTCATCGCTAGCCCAGCTGCCCCGATAAACAGTGCGGTCGGCATTGTTGCCCCAGAAGTACGAGGCGAGGCCATTGCGCTTGACGATGAGGATGAGCGCGCCGTCATCGGGTGTCTCGATTTGCCAGGTGCCTCGATAGAGCTCATCGCTCTGTTGTGCAGACAGCGAAAACCCGAGCGTGAGTGTCAGTAGGCATAACAGCAGCGCTTTTA
>Ga0181552_10001284_pt1 | contig 19126 bp, 17 predicted proteins | sample 011ome_18_FD_130583 | JGI IMG/M metagenome (GOLD analysis project Ga0181552, IMG submission 130583) | Coastal salt marsh microbial communities from the Groves Creek Marsh, Skidaway Island, Georgia - 011501BT metaG (megahit assembly) | ecosystem: Environmental > Aquatic > Marine > Intertidal...
ACCTTTGTAATTAGAAATTTTTTTTTATAAATTTTAGAGCTACAAAATACATTCACCTTTAAGTCTTTTTTTAAAAAATAAATAATATTATCTACTAACGTCTCCCATCCTCCATATTTAGGTGGTAGTCCTACTGAGCCTATAATTGACAGGTTAATTTTTTTTCTAAATTTCAAAATTTATTTTTTTATTACAAAATATAATTACTATCAAATAATCTTAAAAAAATAATATGTAATTATTGTTATTTTTGTATTTTTAAGTATTTTATTTTAATCTTATTTTATATGAATAATAAATTATAAAAATAGGCAATAATGTTATTATAGGTTGGGTGTATCTTAGATATGAATTATAACCAGTTACGCTGTATGCTAATGCTATTAAAGGAAAAATAAATAATAAAAATTTGAATAAGAACGTCTTAACTATTTTTATATTTACTAATATTATATACATTAATGCAAGTGAATGTAATAAAAATAGAATATAAAAAGAACTGAAAAAATAAGCTGTTCCAGTCAATCGAAATATTGGCCAAGTAATTGAACGAAACAAACCACCAAACAGTTCATATTCTAAAAAATTTGGTATAGTATCAAATTGTCGAAAAGACATATCAGCCTTTTGTCCTTGAATAGTTAAAGTATTAATTATGAGATCATAAAAAGGATAAACGGCAATATAAAAAGTAATGATTATAAAAAAAATACTTCTTTTACTAATTTTGATATCGCTTATTAAAATTGGCAGGTAAACAAAAAATGAAAATCTTAAAAAAACCCCAAAAATCAGGTAAATTATCTTAATTATGTAGCTGCGCGAAAAAAAAAGTATTGTTAAACTAAAAATAATTAGAGTATCTTTTAGAACATGCACCGCTAAATGAATTCTATAAGGGTCCAACAAAACTATAAAAACAGCAAAATAGAATGCTAGCCCCATTTTTTTATAAGTATTTTTTACAAATTGAAATAAATATGCATTAGTAATTGAATAAATCAAAATATTAAATCCTATTAAGTAATTTGTATTATATTTATATAAACTTGTTATAATTATATAGAATTGACCAATAAACTTTTTTGGGTTTTGAAATAATTCAGTTAAATTTACATTTTCTCTGTAAGTTAAATAATATTCTGCATCAGGATGATAATAAATTCCAATTTCAAAAATTCTCTCAATAAACAATACCCCTAAGCAAGATATGATTGAAAGAAAGAAAAAAATTATCAAACCTTAACTCCAAATTTTTTTATCCATCTTTTTAAAATAGTCCTATTCTTAATAGATAAAAAATTTCTAAAAGAAAATCTCTTTTTAATAATCTTATCTTCAATTTCGAAAAGGTTGTAAGTTGAATTGAACATAGAAAATATTAAAGAGACCAGACCATCTTTCTCCCATTCACTTAATTTAGAATTATTTGATCTAGCATATAAAAAATAATGTTGAAGGGTATTTAATATTCCTTGTTTAAAAATTTTTATTTTTTTTTTTTTAAAAATCTTAAAGAGGTATAAATAATAATGATTGAACCATTCACAGTAAGCGTCACCAATATTTTTACCTTGGGAATATATATATAAATTATGTAAATTAAAAAATTGCTCTAAATTTATACCACTTTTATGATGATATCTGCCTAAATGATAAAAATATGGTTTAGTTGGTATGTAAAATTCTAAAAAGATTGGTTTAATATATACCCCATTCCAATCAAGTCTACCTAAATAAAAATTTGGGTGAGGAATAACCATTCTTTTAAATAATAACTTTAACGTTTCTGCTCGCATAACATAAATACTATCCACCCAAGTAACTTTTCTTTTAAAAGTTTTATCCTCTATGTTAATATCAGGCTTTATATGGGCTTCTAACATTTCTGGCATATGAGAATAAGCCATTAGTTGATGGTAATTTTTTTTTTTAGAAAAAAAATTCTTTACATCTTTAATAAATAAATCGCTATATTTTGGGTATAACGGGTGATCATGATTCATCATTACAAGAACAGGGTCTTTGTTTGTCAAATTAACTAATTGATCAGTATCATTTATCCATTCATTTTTATTTGATGGACGGGACCAATTGATAATAATTTTTTTAGCTTTTATTTTTTCAAAAATTTTTTTTTCAAAAATTTTTTTTGTTTTTTGATCATCTGGAACCAATGATATGTTGAAAACTGCTACATTAAATTTTAAGACATCAAGAGACTCTATTGAAAATAAACATTGATCAATTTTAGAAATTGAAATTGTTTGAAAATTACTCGGGTAATAAGCTGGATGAAAAAAATTTGATAAATTATAAAAATTTTTAAATATATTGCTGTCTTCAACTAATTTAACATTAAAATATAAACTTAACATAATCCTATAATTATTTTAACTCTACGTGAATTGTGTATTTATCTGAATTTGTGTAATGGTGTGATGCATGTATCAAAACTCCATTGTAATGTTTAAATAAGTTCTTTTCGATGATCAGATAATTTTTTTTGTCTAATGCTGAGAGAGACTCATCTAATACTAAAATATCAGGAAATCCCACTAATGCTCTTGCTAAAACTATACGCTGCTTTTCTCCTGTGGAAACTTGAAATCCATTTTTTCCAATTATTTTCTTTCCCCCTCTACCTAATAAATCAAATTCATTTAACATACATAGATCTAATATAAATCTTAGCTCATGTTTTTTTATATCTCTTCCTAGTAATACATTGTCGATTAAAGGTAGAGGGAATAAACTTGATGAATTACTCAAAAATCCAATTTTAAAGTCAGATTTAATTTTTTTTCGAAAAGAAACTTCTTTAAATTTATTATCTAGACCTATCATTGATTTTAGCAATGTTGATTTACCACAGCCACTTGGCCCGGTAATTAAGATTGTATCATTTGCGTTAGCTTTAATATTCAAAAAATTTTTTTTTTCTCTATTTCTATAAAAACCTCTAGCAATATAAAGTTCACCTTTATCTCTATATGAAACAAATTTATTCATATTTTGCTCACCTACATTAAGTTCTTTTAATAAAGATTTAATTAGTGGATTTGCAAAACGAAATTCCTGTAAAGATATTGAAACTTTATTTAATGAAGGCATAATTCTCATACCTATAAAAGTTATTAATGATATGGAAATAAATATGTCTTTTGGATCTTTTTCTAAGTAAAAGAATATAGTGATACACAAAAATATAGAAATTATAGAAAAAAATTCTATTAAAAATCTTGGTATCAAAAGATATGATCTCTGCAAAGTTAGCAAATTAGAAATATTATTATTATAATCATTAAAAATATTAAAAAAAAAACTTTTTATTCCTAATAGATTTAGCTGAGGTCCGTCATGAATTCCTCTCATAACAAGGTCGCTTCTTTTTTGCTCAAAATAAACTCTTTCTTCTCCCCAATTTTTAACTTTTTTTTTAATGTTATGATAAAAAAAAGCAGTACAAACTATTGATGTAGTAAGAAAAATAACTCCTGCAAGAAAATCGACCGTTAACATTAATATTGTCAGAGCTAATACAGTGGTGAGTTCAGAAAAGATTATACTTAATGGCACACTAAAATGTATTGTAAGTTGACTAGTTTCATTGACAATTTTATGTACTAATTGTTGCGGTGAAGCATCGCTAGCTTTTTGAAAAAGTGGAAAACCCCTCAAATTATAAAGTCGTCCGGCAATATATTTTTGGATTTTATATACATATGCAGATTGATAGAAAGCATGCCAAATTGAGTAAAAAAATTTAAAAATAAATATACCAAAAAATAATATTGCCATTAAAAATATTAATTGCTCTTTTGGTAAATCCGTTAAGAAATCAATTTCTAATAATTTAGAAAAAACTCCATTATAATCTCCCTTTATAAATATTGTGATTATTGGTACAATCATGCTTATGGTAAGCATCTCTAAAAAACCTAAAAATAAAGTTGAAAAAACTAATGTAGGAAGTTGTTTTTTTATATTTAATGGAAATTTCCTAAATAGTCTAAAGGTTAAACTTTTAAAGTTCATTTAATAAAAAATTAATACTTCTTTTTATATAATTTTTCTAAAAAATCCCATTTGCAAACCATAAGTCATCATTAACATGTTATTAAAAATATTGCCATTAGTATTTAATGGCCAAATTGTAATAAGCAAACCTGCCAACAGACATATTTGATAATTAGATAAAAATTTTTTATTAAATATAAAACGATAAATTGTGAGCTTTAAAACAATATAAATAAAATAAATTAACAATCCATTTAAAAATATAAATCCTACAAAACCTGTTTCAGCTAGTGCTTGAACATAAAAATTATGGGGATGAGTTGAGCATATGACTTCAATTTTTTTTAATTTTAATTTATTACATTCGACTCTAAACATTTTAGGTCCATGACCTAAAATAGGTTTTTCTTTAAACATTTGCAAACTAACCTTTAAAAAAGAGTCATGAGCTGCACTTACTATATATCCATGATTTTGCCCATCAAATTTAAGGGCAAGGCTTTTTACTGCTGTTAATGAAGAATAGAATGGTCCAAACCAACGATTATACATTCTATCATTTTTTATAAATATAATAATAGTTATTGTTAGAGCAATTAAGAAAAGAACAGCCTTCAGATATTTATGATCATAGATAAATATTAATAAAAAAATAATTGCTAAGTTCATAAATAAAAAAGAGGATCGACCACCACTAATTAAAACCATAATGTATACTCCCAAGAAAAGAATTAAAAAAAAAAATATTTCAAAAAATTTTTTTTCTTTTCTAATAAAAAATAAAGCAAGAAATAGAGGAAAAAGTCTTGCAAGATAGGAACCTAAAATTAATTCACTACCAAAAAATGATGAAACTCTGAAATTTTCTCTTAAAGGTAAGCCAATAATATTAAATCCAGAAAAAAACTGAATAAATCCGTCTATAATTAAAATGCCAAAAGTAATTACAAAAGAATAGTAAAAATAATCTAAAATTTTTTTATTGTGGTCTATTAAATAAAAAATCAGTAAAGAAAAAATTCCAATCCGAACATAAAAAAAAGATGCTTTTAAGCTAAAAGGAACATTGTCTGAAAAAAGAGAAGATAAAATACATATTAACCAAAAACTAATGAAAAAATAAAAATAAATATTTTTATATATATAATAAATTTTGTTTTTTATTGTAAAATATAAAAACCATATTGAAAGAAAGCTAATTATTAAATCTGGGAGAAATGGTCCGGTCACCAATAAAGGGACAATACAGGCACAAATAATACAAATTAAGTTCAACGGATGAGTGTTAAGTTTCTTTAATGAAAGTGTATCCATTTAAATCAAGTTAATAATTATTCATTATATTATTTTTTAATTTTTTTAAATGATATTTAAATATATTAATTTGTACGTTATCAAATACTACTATATTAAGTAGTCTATTAATTAATTGCACAGATAACACAATGATATTTTATTTAAATAAATGCTCCAATAAAATTTTTTTAAATAAATAAAGTTTATAATTATATCAACTTTAATATTCAATTATGAACTCTCAAAATTTAAATAATTAGAAGCATTTAAATTTTTGACATATAAAAGATTTTAAGAATTAGAATAAAAAACTATGGTTTTGAGAAATAACTAAAATATATCTTTTTAAGATAAATACAGACAAAAACAGGTATTGCAGCATAAATATACAAAAGTAAATAATTTATACCCAATGATTTTTTTAAATAATAACTATATTTATTAATTGCATTAATAGTTAGCAAATTTTGAGATCTAAGTTGCAAGGCTCCTTTTAAACCAAACAAACCAGTAATTTCTGCAAAAGATTTGTAAGCTTTTTTTTTCATATTAATATTTAGTCCATCGATGAGATTTATACTTGAGATCCAATTTTTTGCTCCAATTTCAAAAACCTGCGGAGTACTAGCCCAATTTATCCTTTTCTTATTTGATCTTAAAATTTTTACAGAGTTGGGAAGCCAATAAGCTTTTTTATTTTTTATTTTAAGTTGTTTCAAAATATAGATTGTATGAGGAAACCATGATCTATGTTTTTCATTAAAAACAATATTCCTTAATAAATTCTTATTATATATTGTGCAAGATAAACAGCTTAAAATTCCAAGAAGTTCTTTACTAACAGTGTCAAAACTCAACTCAGATTTTATAAAATTTTTTTTTCTATTTTCTAAATTTGTAATAATAAAAAGAGGTGAATTTTTTTTCAATACTTTTAAAACTTTTTTAAGTATAATTTCATCAATTTCATAACTGTCTCCTACCAACCACACAAAATCAGTTTCAACTTGATTTAAAGCTTTATCTAAAACATAAGTTGGTGGTAAATTATCAGTATTACAAGCATAACTAATATTTGAATAATTACCTTTCCATATCTTTACAAGATCTCTTGTTTCATCATTAGAGCAATTATCTTGAATGTGAATGTCAATATTATATTTTTGCATAAGATTTGCATGTTTTTTAAGCCAAACTTTTAAAATTGCTGCTCTATTAAATGTTGGAACTGTAATTGATAGTGTGGGCATTTATTTATATTGTATTATAAATATGTTTATTATAATTATTTATAAAACATTTTAGATTAATTGTTTTATAAAATATTATTTAATTGAATTAATATCATTTTATATTAATAAAAAACTTGTTTTTATGCACAAAAATATATCAATTTTAGATTGTACATTACGTGATGGAGGTTTTGCACTCGAAGACGCTGAGGCAAATAATACAAAAACAAAATTATTTAATAAGAATTTGTCTTTGAAATTTCTAAATGAAATAAAAAATTCAAAAATAGAGATAATTGAGGTTGGTGCAGTAGAGATTTCAAAAGAAGACAAAAAAAAATTTAATATTTATAAAAGTATTGAGAGTTTATCAAAAATAATCCCAAAAAATAGTAGTAAAAATATGTATGCAGCCATGTTTCGAGGCCCAGATATACCTGAAGAACTTATTCCAAAATGGCAATCTTCGCTATGCAAAAATGTAAGAGTAATTATTAGATATTCTGAAATAAAAAAATCTTTAGATTTTTGCGGTATGCTTAGCAAAAAAGGCTATAATGTATTTGTACAGCCTATGGTAACTTCAAGGTACAAATATCATCAAATTAAATCTCTAATTAATGCATGTAATAAATTTAAATTATATGCTTTATACATAGTTGATAGCTATGGCCTAATGAAACAAGAGGATGTATTAAGATACTTTAAAATTTTTAACAATGGATTAAAGTCAAACATAAAAATTGGTTTTCATGGTCATAACAATATGAATATGGCTTTTAGCAATGCAATCGCATTGATTAGTGAGAATTCTAAACGAAGTATAATTATAGATTCTTCTATAATGGGAATGGGTCAAGGCGCAGGAAATCTGCAAACAGAATTGTTAACTAACTATTTAAATTATAAGAAAAAATATAAATATAAACATATTCTTGAGGCTTGCGAAATTATAGAAAAATTTTTAGATAATAATTTATGGGGATACTCTGTAAAAAATTTAATTCCAGCAATTAATAATACTGCTTACAAATATTCCTCTTATTTCAAGAAAAAATATAATTTTACTTATAGCCAAATAAATCAAATACTTGGCAATATCCCAAAAAAAATTAAAGATCAATTTACAACAAAAAACGCTCAAAAACTTTTAAATACCCTAAAAAAATAACTAAGTGATTGTTTCTGATTTTATCATTAATTTTTTAATAAAAAAAAAAATTACCGATATTTTTGGTATACCTGGTGAGATTATATTTCAATTTTTATACGCAGCAGATCGAAGAAAACCAAAAATTAATTCTCATTTAAACTTTCATGAGCAAAACTCATGTTTTGCAGCAATCGGTTATGCAAGATCAAGTAATAAATTAGGTGTTGCTTATGCAACAAGAGGACCAGGAATAACTAATATGGTTACTGCTGTTGCAGATGCATATAATGATTCTGTTCCAATAATGGTAATTACAGCCCATGCTGGAGATGTTCCAAAAAATAAAATGCGAGTCATTTCTGACCAAGAAATTGATACTATGCACATATTTAAAAATATTACAAAATATTGCGCAAGAATTGACAATGTGAATGATGCACAATTTCACATCGAAAAAGCTTACTTTGAAGCAATGAATGGCCGAAGAGGGCCGGTTATTTTAGATTTTAATAAAAAAATTTTTTCAAAAAAAATTAGTATAAATAAAAAATTTAGATACAAAAAAGATAAAACTTCTATAGAAAAAATTAAGAAAATATCGAATATAATAAATAAAAATATTCAGCAATCAAAAAGTCCAATTTTTTTAGTTGGTGATGGTTTTAGATATACAAACTCCTCAAATAAATTAATTGAATTTTCAGAAAAGAACAAGATACCAATTTTATCGAGTAGATTTTGTCAAGATCTTTTTTTGAAATCAAAAATTTTTTTTGGGTATTTTAGTAGTCATGGACAAAGAGATGCTAATTTAATTCTTTCAAAATCAGACCTAATTGTATCTCTTGGACACAGATTGCTTTTTTTAAATAATAAATCTAAAAGTTTTAAAAATGCGTTTCAAAAAAAAATTATACGTATAGATATTGATGCTGCAGAACTAAAAAGGAAAGTTTCTACTTCTATTAACTATAATATAAAACTAGAAAAAATTGTTAATCAATTAAAAAATAAAAAAATTGAATATATCAATAAATCAAAGTGGTTAAATTATTGCAAAAATGTTAAAAAAAAATTTTTTAAAGAAGACCTGGGATATCCAATCACGCTAATAATCTCTATATTAAAAAATATTAAAAGAAATATTCATATCATTAGTGATGTTGGAAATAATGAATTTTGGCTATGCCGAGCTTATGCTTATACAAAATGTATTAATCCAATAATATATTCAAAATCTTATGGTACAATGGGCTCTTCAATTGGAAAAGCCATTGGAACCTACTATGCAACAAAAAAGCCTGTAATGTGCTTTATAGGAGATCAAGCATTACAAATGTTAAGTTCTGAATTGCAATTTATATTTTCTAATAAATTACCAATAACTATTGTTTTGTTAAACAATTCATCTTCGGGGATGATTAGATCAAAACAAAAAGTAAGGTATGGTAACCATTTTATTCATACAACTTTGGATAGCGGCTACTCTACTCCAAATTTTTCTAAAATTATTAAGTCATATAATATTAAATATTATAATATAAAAAAAAATGATGAAAAAAAAATTGCCAATATTTTAAAAAACCAAAAAAAACCTAAACTGATAGAGGTAAAAATTAATCCTAATATAGAATTAATACCACATATTCCTATAGGAAATGAATTTCAAAATTTGAGTCCCAATATAAAAAGAAATTAGAAATAATTAAAGAATTATAAAAACCTATCAGAACAAATGAAATTTGAAAATAAAACCATATTAGTTACGGGTGCCACAGGCCTAATTGGAAGTAGTCTTGTGTTTAAGTTAATAAAAAATAAAAAGATCAACGTAATAGCTCTAAGTAGAAATAAAAATAAAATTTTAAAACATTTTTCAATTTGTTTGAATAAACCAAATTTTAGTTTTGTCATACACGATATATCAAAACCATTAAAAAATTTAAAAAGAAAAATTAATTATATTTTTCATGCTGCGAGCTCTCATGAAGCAAAAATAATTAAAAATAAGCCTATGAATATCATTTATTCAAATGTATTAGGAACTTTAAATTGTTTAAATTATTTAAAAAAACAAAAAAAAGATAAAAAAATTTCAGCTAAATTAATATTATTATCATCAATTACAGTTTATAGAAATAATTCAAAGATCGACTTAACTTTTAATGAGCGGCATGATACACAATCTCAACAGGTTAATTCATTGAGCATACCTTATTCAGAGTCAAAAAGATTCTCTGAAATAATAGCTTTATCTTATGCTAGACAATTTAATGTAAATATTAATATTTGTAGGTTAAGTACTGTTTATGGATTTACGATGAACACAACAGACTCTGCATTTTATAATTTTATAAATGATTCAATGTTGGGGAAAAATATTATAATCAAAAATAAAAATCTTCCTAGAAGAGACAACATTTATGTTGATGATGCCATAACAGGGTTACTAAAGGTTGCGTTTTATGGAACTCCTAATGAAATTTATAATATTTCTTCAAATAAAGAATTAAATAATTTTTTAGCATTAGATGAAATAGCAAAGATAATAATTGACTTATCAAATCAAAGATTTGGTTCTTCATCTAAAAAAGCTAATTTAATATTTGATAAATTTAAAAAACCAGTAAGAAAGCCTGGAATAATTTTAGACAATTCAAAATTAAAAAAATTAGGATGGAACTTAAAGACTAATATTTATGAAGGTATAAAAAAAACAATAAAGTTATACAAATTAAAAAAAATTTAAATCTTTTCTATAAAGTTTTTAATGAAAATATTATAATAAATATTTATAAAACATTATTCAAAGCACGTATCATATTTAAAAACTTTATATCTACATTTTACTATTAGGACACTAGTTGTAGTAATTTCTTATCTGTTCCAAGCTTATTTTTAGAATGTCTTTATGTTTTTTTTTTATAAATGGCACATACCAATCTGAGGTAAGTTCTATACTTTTTTTAAGATCATATTTTACTTTCCAATTTAATATCTTTTTTGATTTACTTGAACTTAACATTAATACTTTGCTCTCATTAAACTTTTTTGTAAATTTTTTTTGTTTCATGACTTTTACTGAATTATCAAAATTATTATTTAATAAATTAATTATCTTACTAACAGGTTTATTACTTGAAGAATTAGGTCCAAAATTAAAACAACTACCAGAAACTATTTGTTTTTTGTATAGTTTCATGAGTAATATAAGATAGCCATTTAATGGCTCTATAACATGCTGCCATGGCCTAATCGAATTGGGCGACCTTAATTTTAATTTTTGGTCATTTGATAATGAACGAAAAAAATCTGGTACTATTCTATTTTTTGAAAAATCTCCACCACCTATTACATTTCCTGCTCTAGCAGTTGCAACAAAAATTTTATTTTTTTTAAAAAATGAACGATTAAAAGAATCTACTACGAGTTCAGTGCAAGCTTTAGAATTGCTATAGGGGTCACTTCCACCCAAACGGTCATTTTCTTTAAAGTATTTTTTTTTATTATTGTTCAAATAAACTTTATCTGTTGTGATAATTAAAGCCGATTTTATAAAATTAAGTTCTTTTAAAATATTTAAAATATTAACAGTCCCTAGAGTGTTTACTTCATAAGTGTATCTTGGATTATTATAAGACTCACTTACCAAAGGTTGAGCTGCCATATGTACAACAAAATCTGGTGATGTTTTTTGTATAGATTTTTTTAACTTATCATATTCTCTTATATCACCGATTATAGACGAATGAATTTTTTTTTTTAATTGCAATAAATCAAATAAATTAAATTCATCATTTGGTCTTAAAGAATATCCACTAACTTTCGCTCCAAGTAGAGTTAACATTAATGAAAACCAACTACCCTTAAAACCAGTATGACCAGTTACAAAAACTTTTTTATTTTTCCAGAACTTACATAATGATTTAAAATTTTTCATTTTACCAAATTTTCCAGGGAGCTTTCTTTGAAGACCAAAGACTATTCAAATGTCTTTTATCCCTCAATGTATCCATACAATACCAAAAATTATAATGTCTATAAGCTGATAATTTTTTCTTTGTAGCTAAAGAACTTAAAGTGTCACTTTCAAATATTGAATTTTTATTTTTTATGTAATTAAATATTTTTTTTTCACAGACAAAAAAACCACCATTTATCCAATTTTCTCTATTTTTGTCTTTTTCTATAAACTTATCTACTTTATTACCTTTAAATATAATTTTGCCAAAATGAGGTATGGGCTTCACAGTTGTAAGGGTAACCAAGGATTTATTTTTTTGATGAAAATTTATTAGTTTATTTATATTTACATTACTTAATCCATCGCCATAAGTTAGACAAAAAGTATTTTTTACAAATTTTTTTACTCTTTTAAGTCTTTCACCGGTATTACTACGACTTCCTGTGTTGATTACTTTAATATCCCAAGTTTTATCTTTTTTGAAATAATCTTTTATAATCTTAACTTTATAACCACCGCAAATAATAAATTCATGAAATCCAAATATTGAGTAATATTTCATAATGTGCCATAAAATTGGTCTATTACCAATTTTAACCATTGGTTTTGGTATATAATCAGTTTCCTCTGAAATCCTAGTGCCCAAACCTCCTGCAAAAATAACTAATTGCATAAATTTTTCATGATATAAAATAGTAGTTATCCTTATACTTTGGTAATGTTGTAAATTTGATTATAAATAAAATTCTATATAACATCTTTTATAAAATTAATATCGTAATTTTTATTCTCATTAGCTATTATTTTTCAATTATTCAAATTCTAAATTTTATGTCTTTAGCAAATTAACTAATTTTTTTACATACTAAAATACAATCTTTTAAGTTTTGAATAATCATATTTTAAAAAGTTAATAATTAATTAGTATCAATTATATAGTTTATTTTGAATAAATTTATAAAGATCTTTTTTGTTAAATAAATAACCTTTAATCTTAGCTTTTTTTGCAAATTCCATATCAGTAATCTGATCACCTATCATGAATGATTTTTTTTTATCAATATTCCATACTTTGCTAGCTTTTAAATACATTCCAATTTTTGGTTTTCTTAATATTGAGTTTTTCTTATATTTTTTTACAATTCCATCTTTGTGATAGGGGCAGAAATAGATTTTATCCACTGAAGTGCCAAATTTAATTAATTCTTTTTTTAAATATCTATGTAGTTTCCAAACATCTTTAATAGAAAAAAAACCTCTGGCAATACCTGATTGATTTGAAACAATAACAATTTTAAATTTTTTTTTTTTTAAAAATTTAATTGCTTTTTTTGCTCCAGGCATCCATTTAAAATCTTTAATATATCCAACATATCCATTATTAATGGTACTTATATTCAAAACACCATCTCTATCAAGAAATGCTATCTTTGTTTTTTTTTTATTGTTCAATTTAGTAATCTAAAAAATTTAATAGGTTAGATCAATTATAGACAATCTTTAATTTATCATTAAATTAAAAAAATACTTAATAATAATTAAAAAATTAAGTTCAAACATTAATATAACTCACTTCTTATAATTTTTTGAATTTTATAGCTAATTTTATTTTTTAAATAAATTTGAGACTGACTAACTCCCTGTAAAAAATGAATATCTTTACCTGAATAATATTTTATTCCAAATTTTTTAGAATTTAATTCAAGAGATGTTTTTTTTTTAGTTGCAATTGGAAAATCAATAATCATAATTTTTTGTGAAATATTTTTTTTGGTAATTGGACAATTATCTACTTTGATTATATTCATTCCTATTGGCGTTGTATTAATTAAAATATCAAAATTCTTTTTGTTTCTATCTTTCCACGGAAAAATATTATACCTGTCTTTACTTTTATATTCACTTTTTCTTGCAAAAATATTTATATACTTAAATCCTAATTTTTTTAAAACAATAATAACAGTTTTGCAAGTTGCTCCATTACCAAGAATTTGAATCTTTTTATTTTTTAATTTTTTATATTGTTTAAGTATTTTTTCGACAGCAACGTAATCAGTATTATATCCAATTAATTTAGATTTTTCTAAAACAACTGTGTTACAAGAATTTGTTAAAAGAACCTCTTTTGATTTTTTATCTAAAAATTTAATAATTTTTCTTTTAAAAGGCATTGAAACTGAAAAACCAGCTATATTCAAATCTTTAGCAAAATTTAAAAATGAAATCAAATTATTGACAGCTAGGGGGATGTAAATTGAATTCATTAAATATTGTTTAAAAATAAAATTATGCAAATTTGACCCTTTATTACTTGGCGAGGAGGAAATTGAAAAAAAAAGCTTTGTATCTGTATTAATTTTTGTCATTTTTTTCATTTATTAAAGTTTTTGCGTAACAAAACAAAATTTTATCAAATGGATCTTTGTGCATAGGTGACATATTTAAAAAAATTAAAGCTGTCATTAGCTCAATTTTTTTAAAGTCTAATTTTTTTTTTAAACAAAATTTTTTTAATTCATAAAGTAAAAATTTTTTATTTTTTGATGACGGTAATTTAAAAAATATTTTGTTTAAGTTATTTTTATAATAAAAATTATTTTTTTTTATTTCTCTATAATTTATTAATATCCCGCCTAAAATTTTTGCCAAGTCATAATATAGATCTCCTACATTTATTAACCCACCAAAATCTGAACGCCAATCAATTAGTTTAAAATCTGTATTTTTGGTAATTATAATATTATCAAATTGCAAATCTCCATGAATGTAAGAGGGTATTCCTTGATATAGTTTTTTAAAATTAATTTTTTTAATTAATTGATAAACGTTTGGAATTTTTTCATTATTGATATAATTGAAACCATCTTCTTTATAATTATTATTTTTCATAAATAACCGTAAGCGCGAATATGTTTTATCAAAATAGAACTTTTGACAAGCTCTTAAAAAAGATATTTTTTTTTCTATGATCTGTTTTTTCCAAAGTTTTTTATCACACCAATTAAGCAATCTCTTAAATATTATTGGTTCTGCTTTTTCATAAAAATTTTTTCCATAAACATAATCGTAATATAAAAACTCATTATTTATTTTTACTTTTGGGAATACTGATGGATTTAATAAATATTTTTTGTATTTATTTATTAAATCTTTTTTATTAGTGTGAAATTTAATAACTTTATCTTTTTCAAAATAGATAATTTCATTTAATTTACTAAAATCATATTTCTCATATTTTTTTTTAATTAACTTATATTTTTCTATTGTGCCAATATCTTCCCAAAAATGTTTTTTGATTATTGTTTTTTTTTGTTTGATAAATTTTTTTAATATAATAGAAAGCTCATAATTTTTTATTCTTGAATTTTTTTTATAACATTTCCAAAATGTTTTTGCGTCATGGACGTAACCTAAGCCTGAAAAGTTATGATATGATTTTTTTTCTGGTTTTATTTTATCATAGATATCTGTGATTTCTAATTTCTCATTAACTAAAAAATTACAATAATCTCGATACGGTTTTTTAATTTTTCCTACTCCAAGCCAATTTGATTTATCATTTTTAGAAAAATTTTTAGAAATTAAGGTATCACATGGAATAAAGTAAAAACTTTTTTGAAGATATTTTCTGCAAGTGTATAAAGAATAAGCTGGTCCAGATCCAGGACCTGCATATTTTTTTACATTAACAATTTTTATTCTTTTATTGCCAATAATCTTTATAAAATTTTGCAAATTTTCTTTTTTGAATCCAGTGGCTATTATAAATTTTGTGTTATTTGGAAAATTTTCAATAATTTTAGTAAGAGATGACTTGTAATTTATTGGAAGTAACGACTTGTTAATTACTTCGGTATATTCTCCCATCCTAGAACCTATACCCGCAGCTAAAATACAAACTAGTTTAGGCGAATTTTTTTTTATGCTCATCTTTGATTTTACCATCAGGTCTATTGCTATCATCACTCACTCTAACTACATCGTTTAAATGCGGCGAAGATACCTCAAACAAAACTAAGTTAGATATTGCTTCAAGCCTATGTATTGTTTTTGGTAGAACATTAATAACATGTCCCTGCTTAATAATATTGCTTTTTGTTGCCTCCAAAATTTTAGAAAAGTTTTTTTTAATAAGTGGAATATTTTTTTTCATATAATGCAATTTTGCTTTACCTTTATACAAATAATTACTTTCAATTTTTTTAACATGGTACTGAAGAGATGTTTTTGTTCCTTTTTTTAAAAAAATTTTTTTAAAAGCAAATTGTTTATTATTTGAACCTGTTAACCATTGTTCATATCCCCATGGTTTAGTCACTTTATATATATCTTTAATTTTTTTAATAGATACTGATTGTTTATTTAATAAAATATTTTTTTTTCTGTAGACAAATAAAATTGAAGCTGAATTATTTAAATTAATTACTATTGAGTCTGATGTATTTTTTGAAATTCTAAATAAATTTCCTTTTTTTATATTAAAATAGTTTTTATTTATACTAGCAATTGCTTTGGGATCCTTACAATCCAAAATATATATAAATAAAATATTTCCATTAAATTTTAATTTCGTTTTTTTATTAATATTAATTGATATATAGTTGTAATAATTATTTGCACCTAATTGATTTTTTTTTTTATAAATTATTTTTGAAACTTTATTTTTTCCTAAATTTTTCATAGTTTATATTTTTTTAAAGTTGGGTTATTTTCAAAAAAACTATCATAAAAACATTTTACAAACATTTGCATTGACCACTTGCTGTCAAATCCATACTTTCTTTTCATCCATTGAAATCCTTCTTTTATAAATAATCTTGTATTTAAATCATAATTTTCTGTTTTAATTTTATCAAAATTTTTAATTAATAAATTTTCATTTTCTTTGAATATTATTTCTGAAGTAATTGCTGCTGACCAATTATTACTATAAGCCTTCATAATTATTTCACTTTCTAATCCATATCCTCTAAAATTTGATCCATCAAATAAAAAATTTTTAAAACCTGGTTTCGATGTATTTTTTATATCGTCAATAAAAGAGCGTCTTATTATGTATGCTGGGCTGTGTATGTGCCAAAAATATTTAATTTTATCTTTATTATCAATAATTTTAAGCTCACCCCAATCCATCGAGCATGGTGTCAGAATACCAATTTTTTTATGTTTGTTTAAAATTTTAGATATCTTGCTTGTTATTTTGTAATTTGAAAAAACAGTATCGTTTGAAAGCAAAATGAAAGCATCATAATTATAATATTTTTTTTCTTCAAATAATTTACTTAAACCAAAGTTCATGCCTCGGTAATACCTAAGGCCATTTTTTTTAACTTGTGGCCAATTAGCGTGCCAGGTTACGTTCTTGGACAGCTTATCTCTATCTGAACCGGCTTCAATAATAAATACATCAAGATTTTTATTATTTTTCTTTAATGAATGACACAGCTTATCTGCAACCTTTGGTAAGTTTCTATTTAAAATTAAGGCACAAAATTTCATCAAATTAGACCAAAATTTCTTACATATCTCAAAATCGACTCTTCGATAGATCTTTTTAAAATAATATCAATTTCATTTATACTCAGTGATATATTTTTTGATAATTCTTCTTTCAAATCAAGAAACTCTTGAGAAGCAAAAATATAATGTCCTGAAATAATAGATTTTTGATAATCGTTTTTATTATTATTTAAATCAATCATCCATTTTTGCCATTTTTTTGAATTGTAAGATAATTCCAAGAATTGATCTAAAATTTTTCTTTGTTTGTAATGTTTAATTAAATTGACCAGAGCCAAAGTTTCTACAACACCGAACTCAGGAGCAACATTTGCAGCATGTATTCCAATTCTAGGGTGCCATTTTAAAGAATCATTTGTAAGATAATCGGTATTATGCTCTTTCATAAAAATGTTGTATTTTTTACAAATTTCTAAAACTTTAAATAACTGAATTTCCACGGGAATTTGTCCTTTAATTCTAATTGGGCTCTCAAATATTCCAACATTTCTTGTTTCCATTACTTTTGTCCCTGATTGAACTACCACAAAAGTTGGTCTTTGTAGTTTATTTTTTAATGTAAAATCAATCACAGTATTTAAAAAATTTTCTAATTCTTTAAATGAATTTACTCCTCCAGATTGTTCTTCTGTACCTATTTCGATCAATATTTCTTTTTTCTTTTTTTTCGAATAGTTGCATACAAATAAATATAATTCAAAAAGCATTTCTAAAGCTTTTTTTTTAGGAATAATTTTATTCAAACCAAAACTTGTATCAATATGTATTATTTTAAAATTGTTATCAATATCTACTTTATATGATTGTTTTGCCTGGTCTAAAGTTTTTGAATAATCATTTTTGACTTCAATGCTTGGATTTCCTTGAAATGGACCCCCATGATCTCTAGATAATAATACAAGTTTATTTTTATTTTTTTTAAAAACATATTTTGCAAAATCCTCTGTATTCCAATTATTACAATATCCTCCACCTAATTTTTTACACTCAATCTGTCTTCTACTGGCAATTAAAAAAATAGGCACTTTGTGTTGATTTACTATATCAATAACACTATCAACACAATTTTTGCTCATTGGTCCTACACCTAGCATTGTTCTTTTATTTTTTATAAGAATATTATTTAATATTTTTAAAGTTTTGTTCATTTTTTATCTTTTGAAAGCAATTATTTTTTTTATTTTTTGATTTTTTGAAAATTCAATAAGGTCAACAATATCAAAACTTTTTTTACCTAGTTTAACCTTAATAAATGAAAAACTTATTCTACTTTTATCGTCAAAGGCTTGGTGTAATATTTTAATTTGAATTAACTTAAATACTTTAAAAATTTTTTTGTTAAAATTCAAAACATTTTTTTTTCCTTTTACAGTTTTTTCAGGGTCACATAGTTCTATATTTTTATTGAAAGAATTACCAAGTTCCTTCAAATTTTTTTTTTTAAATAAATCAAAATAATGATTGGTGAGTTTTTTTAAATTCATAATTAAAATTTAAATATTATTATTTTTAAAAATTTTTTTAAGTTTAATAATAGTATATGTAAATATTAAATAAATATTTGTAATTAGTTATAATAAAAATAGAGCTATGACAAGTATTCGTAATAAAAATTGAGGATCCTCTTATTATGTTTTATTGGTTTGAAGATGTTAGTTGAAATTTGAAAATTCAAAACTATAAAATGAGTATTTTAGATACAAAGATTAAATTAAACAAAATATTTAAAAAATTTCTTTTATTTAATTTATTTTTGGAATTGTAAAATCATAGAATATTGAAACACAATTATTTTGTAATTAACATTAATAAATATAATAAAATTTTTTTCAGTGCATAAATCAAGCCAATTGAGCTATTAGTACCAGTCAGCTGCACGCATTACTGCGCTTCCACATCTGGCCTATCAACGTGGTGGTCTACCACGGCTCTATAGGAAGA
>Ga0181552_10001288_pt1 | contig 19083 bp, 17 predicted proteins | sample 011ome_18_FD_130583 | JGI IMG/M metagenome (GOLD analysis project Ga0181552, IMG submission 130583) | Coastal salt marsh microbial communities from the Groves Creek Marsh, Skidaway Island, Georgia - 011501BT metaG (megahit assembly) | ecosystem: Environmental > Aquatic > Marine > Intertidal...
CTGGTATTTATAAATTTCCTTTAATAAGGGAAAGGACACACCAAGGATTATTTCCCAAAACAATCGAATGAAATTGGTAATAGTTCCCACCTCACACTGCAGTCCATCTTTTAATTGCATAACAGGTTTCCCAGTGTCTGCTCATGCTCAATGACTTATGAAAAACTGGGCCATTTGGCACAAAATATGAAAAAGTGACCATCAATTCTTAATCATAAAAAATACATGAAAACAAAATTACTAATGACAATACCCCTCTTTATTTCTGCCACTTTGTTGGGTACTTCTGACCCAACAGGCGATATTAAGCCACCTGGTTTTCCCATCCGTGATCAAATAGTAAAAAGGTTTGATATTGATGGGGATGGAAAGTTGAACATGGATGAGCGTTCTACAATGCGTAAGAAAATGCAGGGGAAAAAAGAGGAACTTATGCAAAAATTTGACGCGAATGGGGATGGCATACTCGATAATGAGGAACGAACCACAATCAGAAAAGCATTTCAAAAACGTAAATCGGAAGCTTTTGAAAGTTTTGATGCAGACGGAGAAGAAATTCGCGATCAGGTTGAAGCGGAGCCTAACCGGTAATCCAATCTTTAATTAATAATTGAATTATTTGTCATGATTGAATCAAATGGAATTTTAGGCACATTGATGTCTCAATCTCACGCACAAGGCCGTTCTCACTTAACAGATAAGCAATCCCAGCTTATTTCGGACACATTAAGTAAGTACGATCCAAATAAACTTACTGAAGCTGATGCTAAAGAAATTACATCAAGTTTCAGGGAAGCGGGAATCCGACCCAGCAAAGCACTGAAAGAAGCAATTTCGGCGGAAGGTTTTGATGCAAAGACACTAGCTAAAAAAGCGGGAATCCGACCCAGCAAAGCACTGAAGGAGGTAATGTTAGCGGAAGGGATTGATGCAAAAATAGTCGTTAAAAAAGCTGGACTTCAGCGTCCGCAAATCAGTGGTTCAGCTGGAAAAAAGGAAAAATTTAATATTAGTGAAAATCAGTTGAGCGAACTCTACAAACTGCTTCATAAATACCATAATAATGATTCATTAGATGCAGATCGTGATTCTTTATTAAATTCCATTCAGGAAGTGTTAGGAGGAATCCAGATGATTGGACTCAAAGAGGTTACTAGGGCTCACGAAGCTAATCAGAAGATGGTCCAAACCGTTTGAACACAATACTATCAATCAACTCGAATCCATTCCTTAAATAAGGATCTATTTAAATGAATGTTAAGCCATTTTTATGCTTTTAGCAGATGGACAATCATTCGGAGTAAGGTCAGGTCTACTGAAGGCGAGAGCATTAAATTTTCTACGCGATGAGGGAGTTGGGAGGCATAATACCTGGTTACAAGAGTTGGGCGGTTTGTAGGGTAATCGTCCTAATATGAGGGTTTGATAACAGGTTGCCCCTACCCTCTCGCCCTTAACTTTCGATTTATGCAACCCTCGATACGATTAATTACATTTCAATATTAATTTACAAAAACTAGGATCTTAAACTGAAGAAAAAAATTATTACTATTAAACGATCAAGCACAAGAGCTACATCTTTTGTAAAGGTTGATTGACTCAAAAAAGAATTGCGGTTCATTTCATCTTATCCATGCAAACTGTTCATACGCTAAAAGGAAAAGAAGTCTTGTTACTGGAAGATGATCTTCTTCTGGGCAAACGCATCGAAGCTTATTTATCTAATTTAGGGTTGGAGACTACCCGCGTTGAAACTTGTGCCCATGCGCAGGATGCTCTTCAAGAAATGTTTTTTGACTTCGCACTTTTTGATCTCAACTTACCTGATGGCGAAAGCCTGAGTTTATTGAAAAACGGGTATGTTCCCGACAATACTCTCTGCATTTTAATGACCGGAGAAGGTGGAGTTAAATCTGCCGTTGAATCCATTCGGCTTGGAGCTGCGGATTACCTATCCAAACCATTCGATATCGAAGAACTGCCCCTGGTTTTCCAGCAGGCACAGGCAAACCTGAAAAATAAGAGATTGGTTGAGCATGAAGAAAGAGAGAGAAAAGAAAAAACAGATATGCTCTTCTTTGAAGGTGCATTTGCCGAGGACCTCGAACAACTAAATAAAATACTGGCGGCCGATAGTCGGTTAACAGCCAACCTTCCCCCTTTGCTTATTGATGGCCCCACCGGGGCGGGTAAATCGACCTACGCCCAATGGATCCATGCAAATGGACCACGCAAAGAACAACCTTTTGTTGCCCTTAATTGCTCAGCCATCTCGGAAAACCTCGTAGAATCAGAATTATTTGGTCATGAAAAGGGAGCCTTTACTGATGCCGGAAAATCGCGCATCGGGTTATTTGAGGCCGCGGATCAGGGAACTCTTTTTCTTGATGAGGTGGCCAGCCTATCCCTGGCTGCTCAGTCTAAACTTCTACTTGCCATCGAGAGCGGGAAAATTCGCCGGGTCGGAGGAAGTAAGGACCTGTCCACAAATGTGCGCATTATTGCCGCGGCCAACCAGGACCTCAGAAAAATGATTTCAGAAGGTCAGTTCCGCGAAGATTTATTTCACCGTTTAGACCTGTTGCGTATATCCATCCCCCCCCTGTCCCGACGTGGAAAGGATTTACCCAAACTCGCCGATCATTTCCTCAAAGCCCTTTCCCAAAAATACCGGCTGCCTAAGCCTCAAATGGATGAATCCTTCCAAAAGTATCTTTGCCACCATAGTTGGCCAGGAAATATCCGGGAACTTTTACACGAACTCGAACGCTCCCTTGTTCTTTGCGAACCAGGGAACAAACTTTCGTTGGCAAATCATGCCCTTCCCACTGTGACCAACCTGGAACAAAACGGAACAACTGACTGGCTAAATGAAAATTTTATCTTTCCTGAAAAAGGATTTGATCTGGAACAAGAAATTCTGAGATTCATCCGATTGGGTATCAATCAGGCCAATGGCAATGTGACTGCTGCTGCACGCTTACTCGGAGTACCTCGTGATTATTTGAGATACCGACTGAAAAAATAGTTTAAAATTAATTAATAGGGAAATATTTCCCAACATTAACCTGCATGAGCGGGTAATATTTACCAGTACACCGACTTCGACCCTATGATCCGCACAATGAGATTTCCACAAACCCTTACCAATCAATCGGTTTAATCTAATCTGTATAACTGGCACAGAAGATGAAAGAGAATAATCAAGTTCCAACCCATAATTGTTAAAACTAATGAAAAAATACATTATTTCCTTAATCGCATCTTGTTTCCTGCTCTGCAGCCTCAGTTTTGGCCAAGCCAAAAGAGGTGAAAAACCTGGCAACAGAGAAAAACCTGATTTTTCGCAGGCACAAGGTAAACCCAGTGTAAGCAAAGATGTTCAAGAGGTCTACAAAGCCCTTAAGGATGGGGACATCTCTCGAAAAGATGCTGCCAAAAAGATTAAAGCTATTCGCGAAAGTTCTGCAAATAAGCGTGATTTCAAACGTCCCTCAAAGCCAGAATTATCCGATGAAGTGAAAGCCGGATTAGACGCTATCAAAGAAAAGAAGGATGCTCTTCATGCCGCCCTCAAAGAAAACTTGGAAGCCTTAGATAAGGATGCGACCAAGGAAGAAAGAATGGCAGCCGTTGAAGCTTTTAAGGAAGCCAACAAAGAAAAGCACCAGCAAATCAAGGCTGTATATGATGCGATCCGTGAGCAAATTAAAGCTTCCCGTCCAGAACGTCCAAAGCGCCCAAAAATTGAACTTTCTGATGAACTGAAGGCCGATATGGAGGCAATCAAAGCAAAAAGGGAAGAACTTCATGAAGCCCAAAAAGCATTGCATGAGAAACTCAAAAGTGCATCTGATGAGGACCGTAAGGCAATGATCACTGAGTTCAAGGAAGCAAACAAGGAAAAGCACCAGCAAATCAAGGAGCAGTCCAAAGCCCTTAAGAAACAAGTGAGGGAACAAATTGAGACTGAGGAAACTCGCACATCTGATCTTTAATCGAATCTTTTTTGAACTGATTCTAAAACACAAAAGCACCGCGGGATTTTGCACGGAGAGGAGAGGTTCCCTGGCGAGCCTCTCCTTTTGCTTTCTTTATGAGCAGCATAAACCATATTATCACCAATATGACCAGATGTGCATTTCTGTCCTTCCTGGCAACTCTCTTTGCCCTCCCCCTGTGGGGAAGTCTTCGGTCTTTTAATGACTTCCATTCAAACCTGGGAGAGATTGTTATCATCCGCACGGAAAGAATGCTCGACACTTTGTCCTCCAAATCAGAAAGAGACCACCCAACTTCCTTAAATAAGGGAAGTTCCGTTCTGACAGATGAAGAAATTGACACCCTTCTTTTCGGCGACTTATTTTCTGAAGACTCCGAGGATATCGAGGACCTACAAGCCCCGATGGAGGCAACCCTCCCCCTTGATATGGAACCCAAGTGGTTTCACTCCTTTTCTATCGAAACAGGTGCAGGCTATGCGGATAATCCCCTGTATGGCAACCATGCACCTCAGGGGAGCGGATATGGATTACTCGGGGTGGAAACATTTTCATTAAGCCAAGCAAATCCACAGCATGAGCTCTTGCTCTACCTCTATGGAGAGGGTAAAAAATTCACCGATCTTGGGGATGAAGATGTTTCCGGTTTAATCCTCGGCCAGATGGACTATTCCTTTTCTCCATCCAACTCCTCTATTGGATATGGTTTACGCCTTCAGCACACCTACTTTGACCAAGGAATAGATTTTTCCGAAATTGGACTGCCCTACCGCATGAAGGTGACCTCAAACCGTTCAGCAGTTCACCCCCGTCTGAAATGGCAGGTTTTTGAAAACTTGCTTGGAGTTTTAGAACTTGGCATGGAAAAGGAATCTTATCTCAATATCGACGATGCAAGCGAGGACTTGCAAGCTGCCTTGAAATTGTCGGGTGAAATCGGTCAGCGTTGGGGATGGGCAACCACATTGGAAGGGAAAAAGACAAATTTTCAGGACAGAGTCCCTAAAGAAACAGACGGTTCTCCTCTAACTGGCAAACTTGATACCATGACGCTAGAATCTACATTCTCACTCGATTATGCCCACAAAGATGAAAGTTTGGATGAAACTGGGATGAAGTTTGCCTATAAAAAAAATTCTGACGAAAAAGGGGGCTATTATGAATACGATCGTTGGCGTATTTCTGCCACACAGGGACTTTCATGGAATGCCTGGCAACTCGATTTGGCTGGTGGATATACCGGTACATCTTACCCCAAACGATTACTGACAAGCGGAGAACTCCTGGACCGAAATGGCTGGGCTTTTGATGCCGGCATAACCCGGGAAATTGGCGAGAATTGGAAATCCTTTTTCAGATGGAATCACGAGAGGGAAAGTTCAAATGATACTTCCTTTGCATTCGAGAGCAATTTCTGGACAATTGGGGTAAATTGGGAGAAATGAAGAGGAGTACTCGCACGCGGGGATGGATCGCCTTTGCCAGCAGCGGCCTTATTTTATTGGTCATTCTTATTTCCTTACTCGGATTTTCAAGGCATCAATTGCGCAAACAAGTCATGGAATCTCAATTCCACTCCCTTCAAATCGACTTCGATAGAATTTTGAGGGATGAAATGCTCGATTTCGTCGTGGATGATTTAAATTTTTCCCAAGCAAGCATTTCCTCGGACTCTCTCTTTTTAAGCCCCAGGGAAAAAATTGAACAAGCTGCTCTCCAAAGCTTGAATATTCCCCAGGTGTTCGGAGTTCAGGCGTATAATCCCAATGGAACTTCAACCGATCTTCCCACCTCGCTCGACTCCGCACATCTAAATGCTGACATGATTGCTGAAATCTTTGACCAAGGTTGGAGCCATCGTTTTTTGGACGAACAGACCTGGGGACTTTCCCTGCGACCCGAAGAGTTGGAAAATGAGTACTTGATAGAATTCCAACTTTTACGCCTTCCACTGAATGCGTCATGGGAAAAAATTGATAAGACTTTACTCGGACAAGGAGTTCTGCTCGCCGTTGCTGCCCTTGTTCTCCTTGCCATAGTTTACCAAAGAATGATTTCCCAAATTTTGGCCAAAGAAAACTTGCTCGAAGAAAAATCCAGAGTGCTTGCGGAAACAAACCGTGAGCTTTCTCAGGCTTACAAGAGTGCTGGCCTGGGGGCAATGACCGGTCATTTATTGCACGGATTAAAGTCACCACTTACCAGCTTACAGGCGTTATCCACCAACCTTCGCAAACATCAGGAAGGCCAGCAAACTCCAGAACTAATCCACACTGTGGAAACCCTTCAAACCTTGGTAAATCGGGCACTGGAATCTATCCGGGAACTGGAACACGGTGAGATGAAATATAGTATTTCTCTAAACGAATTTTGTCAGATTATTGAGGAAAGATTCTCCAAGGATTATACCGGTGCCAGCCTACTCATTCAGGGAGTCAGAGATGAAGGTATTTCCTTGGACAATTTACAATCCCACTTGTCTCTAGCCATTCTCTCTAACCTCTTTAAAAACTCCATAGATGCAAAAAAAGATGCTCGCATAGAATTGAATCTGATCATCACTGACAATGCTTTGCTTATTCGAATTTCCGACAACGCCGGCGGTATCCCGGCGGAGGTAGCCAAACGTTTGTTTGCACCTATTGTAAGTACCAAACAGGGAGGCACGGGAATCGGGCTCGCCCTATCCAAGCAACTGGCCGAAAGCATTGGTGGTACCCTACAAGTATTTAACAACGACCAAACGGGTGCCTGTTTTTCATTAAGTTTACCCATTTATGACTTTGCCGAAGTTTAATAATTCGCCTTTTTATAAGGTTAATTATATAATAGTCATAGATTTACTATTTTCCACGAAATGATTAGCTTCCGCCCACGCAGATCATTCATCTGCCTCGCCGCATTTGCCACTGCGTTCGTATCTCTACTCGGCCAAACATTCCCATCATTGCAGTGGCAAACTTCAACCGCAGGTGTAATTTTTTCTTCTCCAGCCATCGATCAAAATGGGATTGTCTATGTCGGTTCAAACGACAACTCCTTACATGCCTTCCATTCAGACGGTACTTCCAAATGGACATATGCTACTGGGAACTGGGTGGACTCAACCCCCACCATTGGAGGGAACGGAGTCATTTATGTGGGCTCTTGGGACAATAAACTCCATGCGGTAAATTCTTCCAACGGATCGGAACTTTGGACCTTTGAGACTAATAACTATGTAACTGCCAGTCCCGTGGTTGGCTCCAATGGTCTGATCTATTTCGGTTCGAAGGATTCCGTTTTTTATGCCTTGGAACAAGATGGTTCTTTGTCCTGGGAATATTTTGGCGGCGATCCAATCTTTGCATCTGCAGCAATCGGGGAAGATGGCACCCTTTATTTTGGTGATGAGGGTGGTTTATTTCACGCACTCAATCCAGATGGAACCGTCAAATGGACTTACCAAACAGAAGAGGTTACCGATGCCAACAACTCTATCCTCTCCGCCCCAGCCATAGATAACCTCGGGAACTTGTACTTTGGATGTGGGAACGGGTATTGCTATAGTTTATCAGACGCAGGTGAATCAGCCTCTTTGAATTGGAAATATTTAACGGGAGACAGAGTGGATGCATCTCCTGTTCTGGGCTTGAATGACGAAGTATTTTTTGCCGGCAGGGATGGGTACCTGCGTTCACTACCCACCTTTTCCAGCACCACTGAAAATGTGGCAAACTGGGAAGTATTAGTCGGAGATGTCTTTTACAGCAGCCCTGTGGTCGATGCAAACGGCAGGGTCTACACAATCGCATACACTGGCGGGGGCCAAAACCACCTCTTTTGCTATGATACAAGCGGGAACAAACTATGGGATAGTGCAGAAAATGGGTTTCCCTTTTCCATTGATGGTGTGGTTGATTCCTCCCTCGCTCTAACGGATGCGGGGACACTTTATTTTGGATGCTACGACTCTAAATTATACTGCGTGAACCTAGGAACGGGTTTGGCTAGTTCGGACTGGCCTGCATTTCAGCGCTCAAGCTCCCGGGATGGAGCCTGGCCAAGTTACACAGTTTCTGTCTCGGTAACACCAAGTGGATCGGGGGATGTGGAAGGTGCAGGAACCTATGCCCGGGGAAGCAACCTCACTTTAACAGCTCTTTCGTCCGTCAAACATGTATTTTCTCAATGGCTTAATGGCTCTACTATACTTTCTACCGATGCATCCTATCCTCTCACACTCAACGAGAACCTAAGTCTCACGGCTGAATTCCTGCCCACTTACAACCTTACTTTATCGGCTGGGCAAGGTGGCACCGTCACCCCAACCCAAAATCAGAGCTATCTAGGGGGTACAAGTGTATCGATCGAAGCTGTTCCTGAAACGGGCTACTCCTTTATTTCCTGGGTGGGTGCTGGAGTCGTAAATTCCAGTAATGCCGAGACCCAAGTTGTCATGACTGAAGACCGCACGATCTCTGCTACCTTCAATCTTAACACCTACACGCTTACTTTATCAGCGACGACGGGTGGAGAAGTTTCGGGATTTGGGGAGTTTACCCACGGTACCTCGGTATCTATTGGGGCCTCCCCGTCAACAGGGTACCACTTCACTCATTGGACTGGTGGGGGAACCGCAAACCCTGACCAACCATCCACGACTGTTCTGATGACTGAGGACTGTAACCTTACGGCTCATTTTGCTCTGAATTCCTATAACCTTCAGGTTCTAGCAGGAAATGGAGGAAGCGTTTCATCGGGTGGCACCTTTTCTTATGGAACGAATCAAACCATCACCGCTACACCGGAAGTAGGATATTCATTTGTGGAATGGACGGGGGATGGAATCTCCCAAAGTTCGGAAGCAAATACAAGCATTCTCATAACTGCCAACCAGACGGTTTCGGCTACATTTGAAATTAATTCTTACGATCTTAACATAACAAGTGAAACTGGAGGAACTGTGGATGGTAACGGAAGCTACAATCACGGAGAATTTGCTCAAATTTCTGCCATACCGGCATCCGGGTATGTTTTTTCGGGCTGGTCGGGAACGAGTCCTTCGCCACCCGCGGAACCCTCGCTAGCCTTGGAGATTACAAGTGATTTAAACCTGACCGCCCATTTTAGCCCAAGAGCAGCAGATAAATTTCTTCTTCAAATTACGGAAGTGCCTGCCCAAGGTGGATCGACGCAAGGAGCCAGGGAATATGACTTAAACGACACAGCTGAGATTTCAGCTACCCCAGCGAATGGATATTCTTTTAGCGGATGGGAAGGTACGGAAATAAGCAACCCCCTCGAAGCAAATACCACTCTTTTGATCAGTGGAGATAAGAATATATCCGCCCTTTTTTCCATCAACTCTTACACCCTGGCAATATCATCATCTCCGGGTGGGAGTACCAATGGAGCCGCGGTCTATCAGTATGGCACCCATGCAGAAATTACTGCAACCGCCCAACCGGGATATTCATTTAGCGGATGGAGTGGTGCTGGGGTGACAACCCCATCCCTAGCTCAAACAACCATCTTTATGACTGAAGATCATAGCATCAGTGCAAACTTTTCCATCCACCGACATACCCTTACTCTATTTGTGAGTGAGGGGGGAGCAGTCGAGGGACAGGGGACATTTGACTATGGCACATCCGCACCCATCACCGCAGTCCCAACTGATGGGTATTCTTTTATAGAATGGTCGGGGGATGGAATCTCAAACCCGACTAGTCAAAATACCACTGTTCTTATGAACACAAATCGAATTGCATCCGCTATTTTTTCCAAAATCAGCTATTCTTTTTCAATGACAAGTATGGAAGGCGGATCGGCTACCAGTGAGGGAAATTACGAGCATGGATCCACAATCTCTCTCTCGGCGACCCCCCTGGAGGGGTACGAATTTTCTCATTGGGAAGGTCATCCCGTGGCATCCCCAACTGCAATGGCCACTACTTTTCAAATTACTGAAGATTCTGCTATCACAGCCGTCTTTAAACGATTACCAGGATATTGGAACGATGGTTGGCTCGGCTATTCCTTACTAAGTGAAAAAGATTGGATGTATGTTTATCCCATTGGCTGGGTGTACAGCCTAACCCCGGAGACGAAGAATGAATATTGGCTTTGGCACGATAAGCTGGACTGGCTTTGGTTTGAAAAAAATACTTATTCAAGTGCCCAGATATGGATGGACTCTGAGAAGAGCTGGATATTTTTAAACTTTTCAGACTGGCAAAACCCAACCTATTACAACTACCAAACTAAAACCTGGGCAGATTTATAACTAGCCCAGAGACTTACGACCCTCCAAGGCACTCCGTAAGGTTACCTCATCAGCGTATGTGACCCCTCCCCCACTTGGTAAGCCAAACCCAATACGCGTAACCTGAAGGTCCATCCCGGAAAAAATTTCCTGATTAAGATAATAACAGGTAGCCTCCCCTTCCATATCGTTTCCTAATGCAAGGATAACCTCCTTAATCTCCCCTGTAATTAGACGACTTTTCAGGGACTCGAGATTGAGCTTCTCTGGCCCGACTCCACGCACTGGAGCCAATTTCCCATGTAATACATGATAAAGGCCACGAAAGACACCGGCTCTTTCCATAGCAAATAAATCGGTCACCCCTTCAACCACGCACAACTGGGAACCATCCCTCTCTGTGGATGAACATAAAGGACATAAATCCTCCTCCGATAGATTACCACAGGAATCGCATGCCCCCATGACCTCTGCGGCTTGCTGCAAGCAATCAATCAGGATCGAATTGGCATCCGGTTTTTCCACCAACAGGTGAAGAGCCACTTTTTCAGCCGATCGATACCCCAATCCAGGCAAGCGTTTGAGGGCTTGCACCAAGGCTTGGTACTGAGGAGTCAACTGCGTATGCCCAGATTAGAAAAAGCCAGGCATTTGCACACCACCGGTGAGGCTGCCCATTGCATCATCGCTTTTCTTTTTCGCCTGCTCAGCAGCATCAATCACTGCTTGCAAAATGGCTTCAGAAACAAATTCTGGTTCTTCTTTCAGGAATTCTGGGTCAAGTTTGAGATCCTTAAATTCTCCCTGGCCAGATATCTTGATGGATACAGCACCGCCTCCACCACTAACCTCCAAAATTTCATCGGATAGCTTGGCTTGGGCCTCCTCCATCAGCTTTTGCATTTTCTGGGCTTGTTTTAAAAGTTTTCCTACTCCTGGCATGTCTATGATAAAAAGGTTGGGGTTACTCGCTTGCAAGAAAATCTTCGTATCCGGATTGAAAATCTGGATATTGGGGAGACCATTTCAGCTCATTACAAATATGGGCGTTATTCACTCGGCGATTGGGCCCATTATCTGCGTCTGCACCAACAAATGCCGGAACTGAAACCCCAACCCGATTCGCTACCCATTCGGCAATTTCCCCACGCTTCGCGTGCTGGCCATCACAAACATTGTAGATGTAGCCTCCCTCCTCACTAGGATCAGACTGCAAGAACGCGTGAATAGAGGAAGCCGCATCATCCCGGTGCAGCAAATTTAGAACGCGATGAGGTGAACCATTCATGGGATCTCCACGACGAATTTTATCCACCAAAAGATGCCTGCCTGGACCATAAAGGCCAGAAAATCGTAAAACACATCGCTTTAACGCCAAGCTAGAGGGTGCATTCAGGCAGCTTCGTTCAGCTTCCAGTAAAACTTGGGCACGGGGAGATGCGTATTTTGTTTCCGATTTTTCGTTGACCAACCCGCCATCGGTCTGGGGATATACAGAACTACTGCTGGTGAAGAGGAGATTTTGAGCCCCAATCTTTTTTTCCCTCATCCATCCAAGAATCGACTCCATTCCATGCAGATAGGATTCCCTGTACCCTGCTAAACTCGGGGAGGCGGCTCCCACACAATTGACCACATGATCATAGGCCCCCTCCGCTTCCTTCCACCAATCGTCACTCTGGAGCAGACCAGTCACTGTTCTTACCCCTATTTTTCTTAACTCCGACGCAGTATCGTGATTACGGGTTAAGGCAGTCACTTCCCATCCTATTTGCACGGAGGTACGGGCAAATTCTTTTCCGACATATCCGCACCCAAAAATAATGACTCTCACCTTCAAGGAAGTAAATCCAATGGGTGCATCCATGAATGTCAAGCCACCTACCCTGAAAGATTCATGGTTTACGCCTTGTAATACTTTCCATTCCTTGGCAAATCCTAAGGATATATGCACTTATTGTTTGTATGTTGGGGAAATATTTGCCGTTCACCGGCGGCTGAATGCACATTTCAAAAGTTACTCGATGACCGTGGACTTTCGGATGATATAACCTGCGACTCCGCTGGCACCATCGGTTCTCACCAGGGAAATCCCCCTGACTCGAGAATGAGAGAGGCTGCACGGGCAAGGGGACTTACCATTCGCGGATCTGCACGCATGATCACTGATGATGATTTTCACAAGGCCGATATGATTATCACCATGGACAACTTTAATTTTTCCGAGGTAAATAAGTTGGCTCCCGAATCTGGGCTCAAAAAGAAAATTCAACCATTTTGCGACTTTGTCAGTACCGGTGATCGCGAAGTGCCCGACCCCTACTATGGTGGACCCTCGGGATTTGAAAAAGTTCTCGACTTAATGGAGGATGGCTGTGTGCGCCTCCTGGACAGCCTTCCTCGAAACAGCCAATAGAACTCCTCTCCTCGCTTACCATGAGCGAACTAGAAGAAGCCATATCCACCGCCACCGGATCCCCCTTTAAACAGAGTGGTGCGTCATCCATTGGGGGTGGATGTATTAATCAGGCCAATCGGATCACAGGAACCGATGGTCGAGTTTTTTTTGTTAAATTCAACCAACCATCATTTGCACCCTTTTTCCAAGCCGAAGCCCAGGCTCTCAAGGAGATTCGGGAAACTAAAACCGTCCAAACCCCTGCTGTCATTGCTCATGGATTGGCTAAGGAAGAAGCCTACCTTGTGCTGGAATTCATAACCGAGGGGTCCTCCTCGCCCAAGGGACAGGCCCAACTTGGTGCTCAGCTTGCAAAAATGCATCGCATCCCAAAACCGTTTTTTGGATGGAAACTGGATAACTGCATAGGAGCCACTCCCCAGCCCAACCCATCTTCAGACAACTGGACGGAATTCTATCGGGACCAACGTCTTGCTCACCAGTTCAACCTGGCTGCTCAAAAAGGAAGGAGATTCGAGGGCAGTGATGCTTTACTTGAGAAAATTGATTCTTTCTTCGAGAGCTATCACCCACACCCCTCCCTCGTTCATGGAGACCTCTGGGGAGGGAATGCGGGATATGACTCAAACGGCGACCCCTTTATTTTCGATCCTGCAAGCTACTATGGGGACCGGGAAACTGACCTTGCGTTCACCTACATGTTTGGGGGATTCTCTTCCTCCTTTTACAAAGCCTATGAGCAGGAATTCCCTCTGGATCGAGGTTTTCAAGTCCGTAAAATACTCTACAACCTGTATCATGAGCTTAACCACTTTAATCTTTTTGGCGGGGGGTACGCTTCCTCTGCTCAATCCAGTATTGATAATCTTCTCCGTTCCTCATGAATGAATTACCAAAGCCCGAGGTTCTTTTCTCTCCCGAACATATTGCCACCAGGTTGAAAGAGCTTTCAGTAGAGATTAACATTCATTATCAGGGAGAAGAAATTTTACTAGTTTCCATACTCGATGGGGCGATCATTTTCACCGCTGATTTACTGCGACTTCTTACAGTCCCCACCCAACTGGACTGCCTGCGCATCTCAAGCTATGCAAATTCGACCACCGCCCAATCCGACCCTCGTATTACCGGTAGCCTAAAATCGGACCTCACCGGTCGTCATGTGCTCCTGGTCGATGATATTTTAGATACAGGCAAAACGATGCATGCAGCCTGTGAGGAAATTAGATCCCTTCATCCACGATCCCTTCGAACCTGCGTATTTCTGGATAAACCAGAGAGACGCAAAAATGGCTTTCAGGCCGATTGGGCGGGATTTACCATACCCAACCAATTTGTTATAGGATATGGGCTCGATTACGCTGGTCGCTACCGCGAATTACCCTATCTCGGCACCCTTCCAGAAAGTGCCCATCCCTGAATTCTTTACTTTATGAACAATAAACCAAACCCCCTTCGCCAAATTTACGACTGGATGCTCTCACTCGCCGAACGCAAACTATCGGGCCTCTGGCTGGGTTTGATTTCTTTTGCCGAGGCCAGTTTTTTTCCGATTCCTCCCGATGTGCTCCTCATTCCACTATGCCTTGGCAGCCTCAAGAAGGCATTTAGTTTTGCCCTAATCTGTTCGGTTGCCTCTGTCTTAGGTGGACTGGCGGGCTATGCGATCGGTGCATTTGCCTGGGATGGTCTGGCTCCTTTATTTTTTCAATATGTTCCTGGCTTTACTGAGGAAAAATTCGCCCGTATTCAGGGATGGTATGCCGAGTGGGGATGGCCTCTTGTATTCCTGGCTGGATTTTCCCCCATCCCCTACAAAATTTTCACTATTTCCAGCGGCGTCTTGGGGATGGCACTGGGCCCGTTTATTCTCGCTTCTGCAGTAAGCCGTTCGGCCCGCTTTTTCCTTGTGGCTGGGCTGGTTGCGAAATTTGGAGAACCGATGAAAGAGAAAATAGACAAGCACTTCAACCTGCTTGCCCTCCTCTTTGGATTGTTACTGGTTGGAGGCTTTCTTGTTCTAAAACTGATTCGCTGAATTCTGTTTTTTAGAATTCATCAACTTCCAGACGCTCCATATACTCGGTTACATTACAGGTTAGCATACGGGCTTTGCGGGTGGAAATCTCCAACACCTTAGTCACCACTCCGTCCAAAAACGAGCGGTCGTGGCTTACAATCAATGCGGTTCCCTCAAATAGATTTAAGGCCTCCTGCAATACTTCCTTACTACGTATATCCAAATGATTGGTCGGCTCATCCATAATCAGAAAATTACATGGCTTCATAAGCAATTTAGCCAGGGCAACGCGGTTGCGTTCCCCTCCGGATAGAACAGATGTCTTTTTTAATGCATCATTCCCACTAAATAAAAGGGCCCCCAGGGCAGCCCGAGGATTGGCATCCGGGTTATTTTCACATACCTCCTCCACCTCGGCCAAGACTTCATTGGCTGGATTAAGTTCCTCCGCTTGGTGCTGGGCAAAATAACCAATTACGGTATTCACTCCAACCACCCGCTCTCCATCCTGAAAGGGCTCTACTCCAGCGAGAACGCGGGCAAGAGTGGATTTACCTGCACCGTTTACTCCCACGACAGCAATGCGGTCACCCTTTTCAATGCGTAGATCCAAACCATCAAAAACCACATTTTGATCATAGCACTTTTTCATCCCCTCCAATTCGACCACTTTCTGGCTGGCAGCAGGAGAAGGAGGGAATCGAAAATAAATTTTCTTTTCTTCCGCTTCCGGCTTCACTATCTCCATTTTCTCCAAAGCTTTTATCCGGCTTTGCACCATGGCTGCTTTTTTCACATTTGAGCGAAACCGGTTAATAAATTCTTTCTCTTTTTGAATTTCTTTTTTCTGGTTGTTATATGCTTTTCGCTGTCTTTCCAGGCGGGCGGCACTTTCTTTAAGATAGAATGTATAATTCCCCTTGTAGCTGTTCAATTTGCCCAACTTAAGTTCAATCGTGCGTTCTGTCACAGCCTCAAGAAAAGCGCGATCATGAGAGATGACCAAAATTGCCCCCTGATAATGCTTTAGGTAGTGCTCCAGCCAATTTTGCGAGACTACGTCCAGGTGATTGGTTGGCTCGTCCAATATCAAAAGAGATGGCTCAAGCAGAAGGAGTTTTCCCAGGGCAATACGCATCTGCCAACCACCGGAAAATTCACCCACAGGACGGTCAAGATCCTCTTTGGAAAAGCCCATTCCCATAAGAACTTTTTCCATTCTGGAATTCATTTTCTCAGGCTCGAAACTGGATAACTGATTTTCCCATCCACCCATCAGGTCAATTAGGTCATAAAACTCATCGTCTTCAGGATCGAGCTCAGCCAGTTTTGCCTCTGCCTCATCAAGCTTGGATTGTAATTCAGTCGCACCGGCGAAGGCTTTGAGCATTTCCTCCCTGACCGAACCTTCGGAAGCATGCACACCATCTTGAGGCAAATAGCCGACCGTGGCATAATCTGGTTTTTCGATCCCCCCATCATCGGGGCTTACTTCCCCCATCAGCATTCGTAAAAGGGTGGTTTTGCCCGAACCATTGGAACCGACCAAAGCAATCCGATCCTTAGGTGTGATTGTTTCCGAAATTTCTTCGAATAACTTTTTATGCCCGAAGGACAAGGAAACCTCGCGTATGAAAATCATGGTCTACATCATAGAGAACTGCTAATTTTCAATCAACGACATTACCCTTTTAATAAGGAAGAAAATAGAATCTATTGTTAATCGCACGAAAATGTTTCCTAAAACTTCATTCTTTCTAAGCTGGTATATTATTGTGAGCCAACTTGGTTGCGGTGTGCCCGACCTTGCCCAATCGGAGGTACTGACTGAAGCTACCGAGGAGGCGATTCCTCTCGATTCATTGGAGAGAAAATTGATGTATGGAATGCTTCAACTATTTGTAGATGAGTCGGATGAACCTTTTACAGGATGGGTTTATCAAGAAAACCAGGCAGAACTGGAATATTCTCTCGGTTATCTCAAAAAGGGACGCCGCGAAGGTTTGTGGATAACATGGCACCCCAATAAGATCAAAAAATCAGAAATCGAATGGAAGGAAGACAGGATGGAGGGAAAGTTTCACGTTTGGCACCCAAATGGTAAGACCAAGGTGATTGGGCAAACCAACGATGGTGAGGTGGATGGCGAATGGACAGAGTACTACTCCAATTCTCAAAAAAGATCTCAATCCATGAATCATCACGGTCACCTAGTGTCCATACAGGTTTGGAAACCCGATGGCACACGATGTCAGGCATCGAGGGTAATGGATGGAAATGGGTCTTTTACCCGTTATTTAGACAATGGATTGCCCGAACACATACGCACCTTTTCCTTCGGGGTCGAAACCTCCCGGCAAACCTTTCCTTAACGGTAAATAATTTCGCACTTGGGCAAACTTTGCCTAAGAACAAGAACTTCTTCTTCTTCGAAAGGGTTACCAAGAAGGACCAGTTTTTTTAAGTTTCGGAGTCCACGAATAACCGAAACTTCGGAGACTTGGTTATTGGCAAGTGTGAGAACCCGTAAATGTTTCAACCCAACAAGCGGGGATAAATCGCGAATTTTGTTATTATCTATGTGTAATTCTTTTAGAGAATGTAGATTCGAAATTTGTGCCACACTTTCCAATTCATTGTTTTTTACATTGATATGCTCCAACTCCCGAAGACTCGCTAGGGGCATAATGGTTTTTATTTGATTATTGTCTAAACTTATACGGTTCAGACGCACCAACCCAGACAATGGTCTGATATCGGAAACTTCATTCTTTCCCAATGTTAATTTGGAAAGATTAAGAAGACTTCTCAATGGGCTTAGATTACTGATTTGATTTCCCTCAAGGTATAAAGTTTCTAAACCGGTTAATGATTCAAGAGGGGCAACATCCTTGATTAAATTATTAGTCAGGTAAAGAGTGCGAAGGTTATATAATTCCGACAAAGGCCCCAAGTTGGAGATACTATTTTCATCCAAAGTCAAGCTCCAGAGATTACTTAAACCGGACAAGGGTGAAATATCTGTAATCCGGTCGTCTTTACCCTTTTCTGAAGATGGTATGCCGTATAAGCTTAGAACCTGCAACTTGGTCATTCCTGAGATAGGAGAGAGGTCAGTAATTGGGTTGCGGGAAAGTCGCAACCACTCAAGCTGATCCAGTTTAGAAAAAAGGCGTAAGTCGCTAATTTCTTTTTCCACCATTTCCAGCTTTTTTCTCCCATCCATATGGGCTTTATGAACGATCGCTATGTTTTTTAACCCACCGTATGGAAGGGCTTCTTGCTCGTTGGGCTGGATTCCGAGAAATTTCAGATAATCCCGCAAAGAAAATCGATCCTCAGCATTGGATACTAGCGAAAATACGAAAATAAAGGGCAAACAACGGAACACACTTAAACCCTACAACCTAATTTCTCGCTCAGTCAAGCCGTCCTTTCGTATTCCTTTTATTGCAAACAACAAAACCAAAATCATGTGCACTAAAATCTTGTTCAATTAAAACACCGAATTTTGAAATAGGAAGAACCCCAACACTGTGCTTGGATATTTATTTAGAAAAGCAGACCACCAATCTGGTAATTAAGTAATATTTTATTTATTTATATAATAATTTATCAATTTTTTATAATTTTTTATTGAATTATGTATTTTATAAAAGTCTTCTGCTAATAGTTTAGAAGTCTTACTCAATTATTCTGTCTTCTATTACTCAGAAATTTTCCGCACTATTGTCCATATAAAATAACAACTAGTTATTTATAAAACCATTTGTCCTGCCCTTAACGAAAAGCTCAGAAGTATATCATGAGATCGATACACATCCACAAAGCCCTCCTCTTCACCCTTGGCTCCCTGATCGGCGGCGCCGCCGCCCTTGCCCAGACCATCATTCCTCCAGGTCTTGGGGCATTGAGTTCTAGCCAACCGGAGCGGGGCAAAGCTGTGCTCACTGGAGTATTGAACAGTACGGGCGGGCAGAACGCTACAGTGAAGATACGCTGGGGGGATCAAGACCGGGGGACAGCAGTCACCCCAGCCTATGCCTGGGACAATGAAGTTACCGTCTCCACCAACCAGGCTGCAGGTACTTTCTCCACCACCATAGATATTCCCAATCTCGACAAAATTTACTATTTTCGGGTTGTGGCCAACAACGCTGGAGGGGCAGTAGTTTCCCGCCAGCTTGGAGTTGTTTTGCCCAACGCACCTGTTGGCGTGGCCAATTTGCAGGGGCGATGGAGTTTTGATGGGGAAAATGCCAATGATGCTTCGGGTGCAGGGCGTAATGGAACGGCCAAGAAGCTTTATTCTCCAGCCGGTATTTCTGATATGAATCTTTGGTTGGATGCATCGGACAGCTCAACCATAACACACACATCCAATGCGATTGCTCAA
>Ga0181552_10001291_pt1 | contig 19070 bp, 16 predicted proteins | sample 011ome_18_FD_130583 | JGI IMG/M metagenome (GOLD analysis project Ga0181552, IMG submission 130583) | Coastal salt marsh microbial communities from the Groves Creek Marsh, Skidaway Island, Georgia - 011501BT metaG (megahit assembly) | ecosystem: Environmental > Aquatic > Marine > Intertidal...
AAAATTTTTTTTTTTAAAAGTTTATTTCCATTACTATACCTAACCAACATTTTTCCAGATAAGACATATCCACATTCATTTTTTAAACGATGATATTGCAGCCCGCCCTTCATCCCTTTCTTTCTTGTGAGAAGTTTAAGACTTAATACTTTTGAAATTATTACCAAGATGTCTTCTTTACCCCATAAACGATTTAGAGATTTTAATTTCTTTAAAAATTTTGGTTTTGGAATATTTTTATTTATCACCCTATATCTCTAAATTTTAAAATTTCACCTTTATTAAAATCTTTTTTTGCAACTTTATCTATAACCTTATTGCTATCTCTTACAGGAATGTATTGATCTAAAAATATCTTGCCACTTAAATCATTAATAGTTATTTTTTCACCTTTATTTTTTTTTTTATTTAATACTAATGATTTTCCTAATTTTTTAAAAACACTTTCCTTACCTATTTCTTTACTTGATTTTGCTTTAATCATTTTTGGTATTCTTTTAATATCTCTTACAAATTTTTTAAAACCAATAGGTTCTAGGGCAAAACTGTGATCTGAACCCTTCCAACCTCTATTTAAAGTTACATGTTTTTCAAAAACTCTTGCACCCATCATATAAGCTATTGGTCCAGATAATGTTCCATTAAAATGATCTGAGGATCCAATAATTGATTTCTTAAACTTTTTTTTTAGTAGTTTGATTTTTTCTAAATCAAGCCTATCGTATTCACAAGGATATTCCGATACACAATGCAAAATAATATTTTTAATTTTTTTTTTTTCTAAAATTTTAACACTATCAAAAATTTGTTTAAAATTACCTCCACCAACACTCATAACTACTGGTATTTTTTTATCTGCAATCTTGTTTATAAAAGGGAGGTTTCCAAGGTCAAAAGATGCAATTTTTATTAAATCAACTCCAATTTTAGTAATTAATTCAAGACTTTTTTCATCAAAAGGGGTTACCATAAAACCTACACGATATTTTTTGCACTCATTTTTTAAAGCAGTTAATTCTTTTTTGTTTAACTCAAGTGCTTCTCGATGACTTCCGTAAGTAGTTCCAAAGGAGTTTTCACTGTTATATAGTGAATTATAAGCTTTGGGATCAAATAAAGTTTTATTATTTCTTGACTGAAACTTTATAAAATCTGCACCAGCCTCTGCAAATACTTTTATATATTTTTTGGCAAGATTAACATCACCTTGATGATTTTGCCCTACTTCTGCAATTACAATAGGACTCAAATTTAGATTTTTTTTAAAAATTATATCTTTCATTGTATTAGATTGTATATAAATTAATTAATATGAAAAGTGAAAAAAAAATCTTGGCCTTAATAGGTGCAAGATCAGGATCAAAAGGTGTTAAAGACAAAAATATTAAAAAACTAGGTGACAAACCATTAATAGCTTGGATTATCAAATCTGCTACAAAATCAAAATTCATTAATAGAATTATTGTTTCAACAGATAGTAAAAAATATGCAAAGATTGCAAAAAAATATAATGCTGAGACACCTGTTTTAAGACCAAAAAAAATATCAACCGATAAATCTATAGACTTGGATTATGTTAAGCATATGCTGGAATGGTTGAAAAAAAATGAGAATTATGAACCAGATATTGTAATAAGACTACTTACAACAGTGCCCTTTCAAAAAACCAAAGATATTGACAGTCTAATAAAAATAATTGTTAAAAAGCAATATGATTCAGCTGTGATTATAACTGAAATAAAACAACATCCTAAAAAAGCTCTTAAAATTGTAGGAAAAAAAAATAAAAAACTTGTTTCATTCATTTCTTCAAAGGGCACTGATGTTGGATCAAGTCGTGGTAGACAATTTTATCAACCTGCATATGTTAGAGCAAACGCAATCGCTTTTGAAAGAAGTATTATTAAAAAATATAATTCACTAACTAGTAATAACGTTGGTTACTTGTTAATTAAAGAAAAAAAAATAATTGATATTGACACTGAAGAAGACTTTGAGATTGCAAAAAGTTATTTAAAAGAAAAAAATAAAAACAAAATATTTTAAAAACAAATTATTATCTAAATTTTAATACTGCAAAATCCTAAATTTGCTTAGCTTATAAGATTTTTTTTCTAATTTGTTTTAGTTTAGTCTAAATTTTGATAAGTCAAAATTATCTAGAAATATCTTTTTTAATTTGAGCAATATAATAAAATATACTTATTTTATAAAATTTTTATTTAACTTGTAACCTCATCAAAAGTACCTTGTTTAATAATTTGACCTTTATCAAGTTTAAAAACAATATCACAACCCTTAACAGTATTTAACCGATGCGCTATTAATATTATAGTTATTTTTTTATTTAAATTATTTATTGCATCCATTACTTCTTGCTCGGTCTGATTATCTAAAGCACTTGTTGCCTCATCAAGAATTAAAACTTTTGGTTTATTATATAAAGCTCTTGCAATTCCTATCCTTTGACGTTGCCCACCTGATAATCTAACTCCACGTTCACCAATAATTGTTTGGTATTTATTTGGTAATTCATCAAAAACAAATTTATGTAGATTTGCGATTTTGGAGACTCTTTCTACCATTTCGTGATTAATATTGTTGGGACTTGTTCCAAAAGCAATATTGGCAGCTATTGTATCATCTGATAAATATATATTTTGAGGAACATAACCAATAGATCGTTGCCAAGACTTTATATTACTCCCTGAAATAACCTTACCGTCAATTTCCAATGTTCCTTTTTGAGGTGTAATAAGACCTAGAATAATATCTACCGTTGTAGTTTTACCACATCCTGTTGGGCCAATTAAACCAACAGTCGTATAAGCAGGAATAGTTAAGTTTATATTTTTTAAAGCTGTCCTAGATGAATTGGGATAATTATAATTTATTTGATTTAAGATGATTGAATTTTTTAGAAGTAAAATTTTTTGGTCTTGTTTAAAGATTAATATCTCTAAATTTTTTATGTCATTATACAAATTATTGATTGATGGACTCACAAATTTAATAGTTGCAACCGCTTGATAAATTTGTTGAAGTGATGGCATTAAACGATAACCAGCAAAAGCATAAACTGCGATAATAGGTATGGAGTTAATAAAATTACCAGTTGTTGAGATAAAAAAAAGAATCAATAATATCATTCCACCAAATGAGACAGCTTCTATAAAAAAGCGTGGCATTATACTAATAATTTGTTGTGTTATTTGACGTTTGGCAAAAATCACAGCTGGTTCTGAGTATCTATTAATAAATATGTTCTCTAGTCCACTTACCTTTACTTCTTTTGAGGCACCAAAAGCTTCACTTATTGATTTAAAACGTAACTCATTAGCAATTAAGCGTTCTTTTCCAATACGACTCAGAAATTTTTTAGAAAAATTGAATATAATTAAATATGACCCTCCAGTGATAAGAATTATAATCAATGTTAATTTAATATCTACGATAGATAGCAAAATTATTAAAAAAATTGTAATTGTGCTATGTGTAATTAAACTAAAAATAGGTATCAATGCTTGATTTGAAATTACTCCAGCTTCTGAGAGAATATTTTTGCCTAGATCGGCACTATTATGATTTAAAAACCAGCTATAAGGTTGATTTAAATAAATTTCTAATAATTTTTTACTAACACTATATCCTCGCATTTGAACAAAGCGCGTTTGAGCATAAGTTGTAATTGCTTTAAAGCAAAGTGAAAAAATTAAGAACAAAAAAACCAAACAACCAAGGAAAAAAATAAACTGATCATTATTTTCAACTCCAATTGCACTTGATATTTGAAATAAATTTTTTAAAAAAAAATTAGTTTCAATTAGACTAGGATTAGAAATCATAGCCATAAATGGTAATATAGATGCTATACCCATCATGTCTATAAAAGCCATTATAATTATCATAATTAATAATAAGCCTGCACTTCTTTTCTCTCTTGGTGTTAAAAAATATAAAAGTTTTTTTAATGTTTTCATAACAATTTTGTGAAGTTCATATAAGTAGTTGTTAGTCCATCTTCTAAATTTGTTTTTTTCTTCCAACCAAGACTATTTAAAAGATTACTGTTCATAATTTTTTTTAGACTGCCATCCACTTTACTTATATCGTAATTAATTTTTCCTTTATAACCGGTAACCTTTTTTATAATTTCTGCTAAATTTTTAATTGTTATCTCTTCGCCACTTCCTATATTAATGTGACTAGCTTGATTAATTGTTTCTTCATAAGTTTTTTTATTTAAATTCATGATATAAATCGCAGCATCAGCCATATCATCAACATACAAAAACTCTCGTTTGGGTTTTCCTGTACCCCAAACACTTACATTATCTAAATTTTTAATCTTTGCTTGATGAAAACGATAAATAAGCCCTGGAATAACATGACTATTTTCTGGGTGGTAATTATCCCCTGGTCCGTAAAGGTTAGTTGGCATAACACATCTATAATCAATTCCATAATCCAAACTATATTGTCGATTATAGCTTTCACACATTTTAATACCTGCAATTTTCGCAATTGCATAAGGCTCATTGGTTGGCTCAAGCTTACCGCTTAATAATTCTGTTTCTTTTATGGGTTGATTAGAATTTTTTGGATAAATACAACTTGAGCCTAAAAATAAAAGTTTTTTTACACCCCCCATAAAAGCACTGTGAATTACATTATTTTGTATCATTAAATTTTGGTAAATAAATTCAGCAGGATAAGTGTTATTTGCATAAATTCCTCCAACTTTTGCTGCTGATAAATATACTTGATCAATTTTTGTTTCTTTAAAAAAATTTTGAACATCTCGTTGATTTAATAAATCTAGTTCTGCTCTATTTTTTGTAATAATCTCAACTTCTTTATTTTTTAGTAACCGAACTAAAGATGAGCCAACCATACCTTTGTGACCTGCTACAAATATTTTTGGTTTAGACATTTTTAAAAAACTTTTTATACTTTACTCATTAACAAACTGATCATTTTTTGCTAATTTTAAATCTTCATCAATCATTTCTTTAACTAATTGTTTAATTGATATTTTTGGAGACCAATTAAGTTTTTCTTTCGCTTTACTTGCATCTCCCAATAAAGTTTCAACTTCTGTAGGTCTAAAATATTTTGGATCTACTTTTATAATATCAATACCTTGGCATGATCCTACTTCGTTTAGATCTTTTCCTCTCCATTCTATTTTCATATCTAATTGATTAGATGCTAAATTAATGAAATCTCTTACTGAATGTTGTTTGCCAGTTGCAATAACAAAATCTTCTGGTTTTTTTTGTTGCAACATTAGCCATTGTGCCTCTACGTAATCTTTTGCATGACCCCAATCTCTAAGTGCATTAAGATTTCCAAGATATAATTTTTTTTGAAGTCCTAATTTTATACGGCAAAGAGCTCTTGTAATTTTTCTTGTAACAAATGTTTCTCCTCTAACAGGGCTTTCATGGTTAAACAAAATTCCATTACAAGCATAAATTCCATAAGCTTCTTTATAATTAACTGTAATCCAATATGCATAAAGTTTTGCAACTCCATATGGGCTTCTTGGATAAAAGGGTGTTTTTTCTGTTTGTGGGGTTTCTTGTACTTTTCCATAAATCTCTGAAGTTGAAGCTTGATAATATTTAGTTTTGTTTTCTAATTTTAAAATTCGAATAGCTTCTAAAATTCTAAGTGCACCTATTGCATCTGAATTTGCTGTATATTCTGGTTCTTCAAACGAAACCGCAACATGACTTTGGGCAGCTAGATTATAAATTTCATCAGGTATTACTTCTTGAATAATTCTAATTAGTGAAGTTGAGTCAGTCAAATCACCATGATGTAAAACAAATTTTCTATCCACTTCATGAGGCTCTTGATATAAATGATCAATTCTATCAGTATTAATTATAGAGGTTCGTCTTTTAATGCCATGAACTTCATAACCTTTATTGAGTAAAAATTCTGCAAGATAAGAACCATCTTGACCTGTTATTCCAGTTATTAAAGCTTTTTTCATAATTTTAATTTTATTTTTAATTTCATAAATTTATTATATTAAATAATAAAATGCTATTTAATACAAAGGGTAAAACTTTATTAAAATTAAGATTTAATGTCTTTAATGTACCTGAATTAATTTCAATTAAAGCAAAAATATTTTAAAAAATACTAATAAGATAATTGATCAAATGTCTAATGAATTTAATTGAGAAACTAAGTTTATCCTCTGAAGATATAACAAGAAAAAAACCATATAATTATAAGAATAACGATGAAAATTTGTTTAAAAATGAGTTTACTAAAAAACTACCTAATATTTTTCCTATATTAAATAGCAAATCCTTTATACCCCCATGTGGACGATTGTTTAATAAAATTGCATTTAATTTTTATCAATTTAACACAAAAATAACAGTTAAAGAATTAATAAAATCATACCTTAAATCTATTTTATTTTTGATGAAATCTAGGAAAATTAAAAGAATTGATTATATATTATTTGTTACTAATTCAAATTCATATAATTTTTTTCATTGGTTTTTAGATGTATTGCAAAAACTAGAGTTTGTTTTTGAAAGTAAAAATGAAATTTTAAATTCGAAAATAAAGATTATTATACCAAATGGGCATAATAATAGCTTTGTAAAAAAATCCTTAGAATCGTTTAATTTAGATTTTTATTTTCAAAAAAAAAATGAAATTATAGTTTCAAATCATTCTATTTTATTACCTGATATTGCGCCTACTGGAAATTATAGAAAAAATAAGATTCTAAAACTTGCAAAAAGATTAAGAAATTATTGGACTAAAAATGAAATAAGAATTCCTAATTATAAAAAAATTTATATTTCAAGAAAAAATTCAAAAAAAAGAAGATTGATAAATGAGAGTGAAATAATTCCTATTTTAAAAAAAAAGGGTTTTTTGATTTTAGATTTTGACAATTTAAATTTTGAAGAACAATTAAGTTATACCTTATATTCTGAAATTTTAGTTTCAGTTCATGGAGCGGGATTAACTCATATGTTATGGATGAAGAAAAAAAGTAAAATATTAGAAATAAGAGCTAGAAATAATTATGACGATAATTGCTACTACTCTTTAGCATCTGACCTTGGGCATGATTATTATTATACTATTGCTGATAAAACTCACATAAAAAAATCTTTTCATCTTTCAGATCTTGTAATAAATGTGGACGAATTCTCTACACAGCTATCAAAAATGTTAATATAAATTTTTTTATTTAATTAAATTTTTTAACCTTAAATGTCATATAATTTACAACCTATTGGAATTACTACATAAATTTAGGTTACTATTTCTAATCAAAAAATGAATAAAACAATTAGTCTTTAAATTGCAAGAGAATATATAAATTAATAAAAGTGCAATTACTATTGTTCCTTTGGCAATTAATTCAATAATAAGTCTAATACCACCACCTATTATTTGCTGTGTCTCAAATAAAATATTTTTTCAAAGATCTGCACTAAGATGACTTAAAAAACCATGATTAACGCTAACATAAATAGACTTCAATTAATAATTTGCTAATACTATATTCGCGCATTTAAACAAATTTAAGCTCCAAGTGTAAAAAAATTCTTGATTGTTTTTAATCCAAAATACCTTCAAAGATTCAAACATAATAATTTAAATAAAATTTGTTTATATAAAATCTGGATTTGTAAGAACAGATATTAAGGAGAATATAGATGCTACACCAATCATATCCAGTAACACCATTTTCAGGATCATGGTGACTAAAAAAGCACTTCTTCTTTAGTCAGATGTAAGTAAAAATAATACTTTCTTTAATGTTAAAAAAGTTAATTTTATAAAAGTTTTTAAAATTATAAGTAAAAGTTGTTACTTTATTACAATAAAACCAACAAAATTATACCATCTAAAAAATATTTCATATTTTTTAAACCCAGCTTCATTTAAAAAACTTTGAATTTGATTAATTTCAAAAATTTGCATTGAACTTCTGATACTTTTCGCCTTATTAAGTATTTGTTCATGATTTAATTGATTATCTAATTTAAAGTCTAAATGTATCTGACTAAACATATCCTCATAAATAGATTTTGAAGCTCTTATTTTGTCAATAAATATTAAGGACCCACCATGATTTAATGATTTGTAAATTTTTTTATAAAGTTTAATTCTTGTTTCTGAATTTAAAAAAGGAAAGGTTAAAACTGATAAAAATAAGTCAGATTTTTTAAATTTAATTTTATTAATGTCCGAAACAAGAAATTTTGCGTTATTTAAAAATTTTTTATTTCTTTTTTTTGCTATTTTAATCATTTGTGAACTAAGATCATACCCATAATAAGAAAATTTTTTTTTGGGGTATTTTGTAAATAAATTTTTTGCCGTTTCACCTGTTGAGCATCCTAAATCGTAAACAATCGAATTTTCTTTGATAAACCATTCACTTAATGAACAAACATAATTTTGAATATCATCATAATGTGGAATACTTTGTCTAACATGTTTGTCGAATTGTTCAGAGACATTATTGTTAAATTTCCAACTTGTTCCTTCAATTGAATTTATACCTGGGCCATAATAATTTTTTTTCATAAATAAAAAGAGTTTAATCAAGCACAATATACATTATTTAAAAAATTTATACAGTCTTATTAAGTTTGTGTTGATTTAATTTTTTTTGATTAATTTTTTTAATTTTTATAATTAGGTGTTTAAATTACAAAAAGAATTTAAAAATTTTATCCCATTTAATCCACTTTTTTCAGGATGAAATTGAACTCCAAAAATATTATTTTTCATAAACAAAACTGGAATGCTTTCTTTATTAATTTTAAAAAAGCCTTTCATCTCATCTTTGTTATATGTTTTAACATAATATGAATGTGCGTAGTAAAAATCAGCTGTTTTAAAGGGTAACTTTAAAGTTTTAACTATTTTTTTATCTAAATAAGTTTCATGCCAACCAATATTTGGAACAATTTTTAAAATACAATTAAGATTTTTTAAGTTGCCCTTAAATTGGCTAAGACCTTTTACGCTTAAATCCTCCTCACTATTCTTAAATAAAATTTGATAACCTGCGCATATACCCAATAATGGTTTTTTAGAGTCAATATGTTCAAAAATAAAATTTAATAGTTTTTTTTTTTTAATCTCTTTCATTACCGCTCCAAAAGAACCTACACCTGGTAAAATTAAATGTGTTATTTTTTTTTTAACTTTAGCATTTTTAATTAAAATAGGATTATTTCCTGTTTTTTTTATAGCATTACATATAGATAAATAATTTGCAGGTCCCACACATAAAATTCCAACGTTTACCATAAAAATTTAATCATCCCGAAAATTAAAGCCTTTTCTTTTCAATTTAGATTTAAGTTCTTTTGCTGTGTAATTTCCATAATGTAGCAAACTACTTATTGATACCGCATTAATATCTTTAATCTCAAAAATTTTTTCTATATCATTGATACCACCAACACCTCCACCTGCAATGATTGGTAAGTTAGTTACTTTTCTTACTTTTTTAGTAAAGTTTAAATCAACGCCATTCCTCTTTCCATCATTATCAATTACTGTTGCTAAAATTTCACCTATTCCATATTTTGAAATTTTTTTAATCCACTCAATTGCATCTATGCCAGTTTTTTCTCGGCCATAATCAATGTAAACTTCCCATTTATCAGTATTTATTTTTTTACAATCAAGTTGTAAAACTACAGCTTGTGAACCATAGTAATCTGATATTTGTCTCACAATCTTTGGATTTTTAACTGCACCAGTGTTTATCAGTATTTTGTCTGCACCATTATCAAAAAGATTCTTTGCATCTTTAAAAGTTCTAATTCCTCCACCAGCAGTTATTGGAATGAAAACTTCTTGTGATACTTTTGGTAATAGATCAATAATATGATTTCTGTTATAAAGTGAAGCAACACAATCCAAATATATTATTTCATCAATACTTTCTAAAAAATATTTTTTTGCAAAATTTATTGGATCTCCTAATTTTCTTACTCCTTCAAATTCTATTCCTTTAATTACAAAACCTGATTTTATATCTAACTTCGCAATTATTCTCTTCATAAATTTAAATATTTGTTTTTTTGAAAAATTTCAAATCATTAATGGTGTCTATGTTAAGGGAGTATTTTTCATCCATAATATATGGCATAGTTTTATCAAAAAAAGTTTTTTTATATTCTAATATACTCTTTTTAATTAAATAAATTGAGCCATTCAATTTATAAACCCTATCAAGTTTTTGTCGTGGCACTTCACTATTAGCATTTTTAATAAATGGGACTAAGAATTTGTTTTGTATCTTTTTAAGTTTAAATGGATGTGGTTCCTCTAACAAAGTTACTGACACAAGAGAATTAAATTTGTTATATTGATTATAGAGTAATTTTATAGATTCATCTATATGTTGACTTTTTCTTAACGGAGACGTTGGTTGTAATAACATTATTAAGTCAACTTTGTAATTTTTTATTTGTTTTAAAACATCAATAACCACATCTACTGATTTTGCATAATCATGAGAATATTTTTTTTTTCTTTTTATAACAAAATCTAATTTATACTTTTTTGAATGATTAATAATCCTGTCATCATCAGTAGTTAGAGCAATCTTTGAGAGTAGTCTTGATTTTTTTGCTTCTAGTAACGTATAATCGATAAGTCTTTTTTTACTGTTTATTTTGATAAAATTTTTATTAGGAATTCCTTTTGATCCTTTCCTTGCCAAAACAATTCCAAGAACATTTAACTTTGGAATTTTCATTTTAGTAAGTAATTTGTTTTTTTGTAGTTGGGTGAATTTTTTCTAAAATTTTGACGATCAATTTTGCTGCATTGCCGTGTCCATATAATTTTTGTTCTTTCAATTTTTTTTTAAGAACTTGTTTTTTAATTTTTTTAATGATTTGTTCTGGAACATAATTTGATTGGATTACATTATTACCCATTTCTCTATTACTTTGTCTTTTACCTAATATCAATGCAGGTACTCCTAGCTGAGAGCCTTCCCTAATAAATGAGCTACTATTTCCAACCAAACAACTTGCATTGTATAATAATTTTGCATAATCCTCTGGGGACGCATTAATTACAAATGTAAAATCCTTTTTAACATGTTTTTCTTTAAATGTTCTCATGCTAGATGATATGATATCTGAATAAGCATCCGCATTTGGCCAAAACATAATTTTATGCATATTAATTTTAGCTAATGTTTTTAAAAGTATATTAATATTTTCTAAATTTTTTTTTTTATTTTCTGTGCTTACGGGGTGATTTACGACCAACAAATACTTTTCATCAAATAAGAATTTTGTTCCTGTATAACTGACTTTATTAAAAAAGTTGTTACTTATTTTTTTTTTACAAAATTTAAGTAAATCCATTCCAGGACAACCAGAAAAGTAGACTCTACTCTTTTCTTCTCCCATTTTTATGACTCTTTCTCTGCTATTTTTAGTAGTTGTGAAGTGATAGGAAGCTAATTTAGTAATCGCATGTCTAACCATTTCGTCTAGATTGCCACTTACTTCACCACCTTGAAGATGAGCTAAAGGTATATTTGAGTATGTGGAAGCTATTGCTGTAGCAATTGTTTCGTAACGATCACCTACGGTAATTGTTAAGTCTGGTTTTAATTTGTGAAAAATTGTTGAAAATTCCGAAATGGCTAAACTAGTAGATTTAGCTTGAGCTATTGGATCGCTTCCATCGATCAAAAAATAACTTCTAGCTAATGGTATTAATTTATTTTTTTTTAATTCCTTTTCAAGCTGACCAAATCTATGAGACAAGGCTGAACCAGATAAAATTAATTGTAAACTTAGCTTTTTAGATTTCTTTATTTCTAACAAAAGAGATTTCATTCTTGCAAAGTTTGCTCTGTTAGTAATAATTACACTAATTTTTTTTTTCATATTAAGTTTTTATATTTTAGAAAACTATTTTTTTTCAAATTTTTTTTTAATCTTTTTCCAATAACTTTTTCATATTCTTTAGCTTCAATTCCAAAAGTCCCTGGTTTTTTAGACTCCAAATCTTTAACCTTGATCTTGTGATTTTTTAATAAATCTTTATTAACAGCTAAAGACTTAGAAAAAATAGTTTTTACATTCTTATTTATTTTAAAATTTTTTTTATTTACTTTATATTTAATACAATTATGCACATACTTTATACCTTCAATTAATTCATTAACTTTAGAAATTTCAATTGAAGATGTGCTATCTGGGCCAAAACTTTTTTTACTGAACGTAACATGAAATTCTATTAACTCTGCACCAACAGCTGTAGCTGCTAATAAGGTATTAGCTTCACCAGAGTGATCTGATAAACCTATAGGTACATTATATCTTTTTCTCATATCACTAATAACATTAAGCCCTATAGATTTAAAAGAGGATGGATATTCAGAAGTACATTGTAAAATAGATAGATTAATTTTATTTTTTTTTATTCTATCTACAGTTTTGTCTAGTTCTTTAAAATTTGAAAGACCACTTGATAAGATAATTTCTTTTTTTTGTTTAACTATATTGTCAATCATTAAATAATTATTTACTTCACCAGATGCAATTTTAAATGTTTTGCATCCAATGTTTTTTAAGAGATTTACTGCTTCTACCGAAAAAGGTGAGGCTACAAAATTAAATTTATTTTGTTTACAATGTTTAAATAATCCCTGCCATTGTTCTTTGGTAAATTCTATTCTTTTCCAATAGTCAAATCTCGTTTTATCTTCATAAGAAAATTTCTTCCTAAACTTTTCTTTCTCACTACTTTCTGCGTCTGCAATATGAATTTGAAATTTAATATCTGTAACACCAGTATTTTTTAGTGCATCCAAGTAAGAGTGTGCAAGTCCTAAGCTACCATCATGAGCTTGCCCAATCTCAGCTATAGTTCTGACATTGTTATTATTATGATTTCGAAAATTGTTTGTGTAGCGCATATTATAGTTTATACCATATAAAAATTTTGTACAAAAATATTTATGTGTGGTTTTTCAGGTTGTTTTTTTTTAAAAAAAAATTCTATTAAAGTTGATTTTAATCCTATTCACTTAAGTCATAGAGGACCTGATGATTATCAAACTTTCAGAAATGATTTTATTAAAGTTAATTTTTATAGATTAAAAATTTTAGGAGGTTCATATGGTAGACAACCAATAACTTCAGAAAATAAAAGATGGATGATGGTTTTTAATGGAGAAATTTATAATTACATAGAATTAGCACAACAAATGTTTAGAGCTGATTTAATAAGAAAAGGTGATGCTAAGGTGTTAATTGAGCTTATAGCATCAAAAGGTACTAATGCTATTAAAATGACAAATGGGATGTTCTCAATTGTTTTATTTGATTTAAAAAAAAAAAAAATTTTTTTAATAAGAGATAGGTTTGGTATTAAACCTCTTTACTACACTATAAAGAAAAATGTAATTTATTTTTCCTCGGAAATAAAATCTTTGCCTATTTCAAAAAATAATAAAATAAAAAAAAAAAGTGTAATTAATTTTTTAACTTCCGAATTATATCCAAAAACTCCTAAGACTTTTTTAAATAATGTTTTTGAAATTAAGCCTGGGACAATTAATGAATTTGAAAAAAATAAACTGAGAACTTTGAAATATTATTCATTAAGAAAAAACTTGAAAAAATATAATAACAAGAATGTTAATTTAATTAATTTTGAAATGGCACTGGAAAACTCTATAAAGATAAGATTAAGGTCTGATGTTCCAATAAGTTTACATTTTTCTGGAGGTTTAGATAGTACTGCATTGATATGCAAACTAATTGAAATGTATGGTAAAAAAATTCCAGTAAAACTTTTTATACTTAAATATCAAAATAAATTAAATCCAGACTTAGTCAGAGCTAGAAAAATATGTAAGATTTTAAAAGTAAAATTAAATGAAATAAATTTTAATAACTCAGATTTTAAAATTATGTCAAATAAAGCTCAATTTCATATGGATGAACCTTTTGGAGGTGTTCCGGTTCTGGGTATGACTTTATTGAATAAAGTTTTGAAAAAAAGATTTCCTGTTTCAATTGAAGGTCAAGGATCTGATGAAATTTTTGCTGGCTATTATACTCATACATTAATGGCAATGAGAGACATGTTAAGAAATTCTAAAGACGATAAAGTATTTTTAAAATTATCAAAAAATTTTAAGATTTCTAAAAAAGATGTTTTAAATCTATCTAATCAATTAATAAAAAATAACTTTGGTGGATCCACAGATGGCACTAAAATTTCATTATCAAGTCAAAAAGTCAAAATTAATAAAAGTTTTCTGAGATCTATTGAATATTTCAATATTGAAAATAATAAGCTTCCAAGAGTATTGAGATTTCATGATAGAATAAGCGCAGGATATTCAAGAGAATTAAGATTTCCATATTTAGATCATAACGTTGTTGAAATAGCTTTATCTTTAAGCAATGAAGATAAGTTTAAATTGGGTTTCCCTAAATATCCACTTCATAAAATTATTAAAAGACACTTGCCATTAAAATTATTTTTAAATAAAAAAAGATCTAATTTAGTGCCTCAGTTAGAAATTATTAATTCAAATAAAGAATGGTGTTTAAAAATTTTTGATAAATTAAAAAAGAAAAAAATTATACCCTTAAAGTTTTTTGTGAATGCAACTACATCTATTTACAAAAAGACCAAAAATAGTTTTCATATTTGGCAATTATTAAATTTATATTTATTTTTTGAACATATAAAAAAATTAGAGCACATATATCAAAATAAAAAGTAAATTATAATTAATGAATTTTTTAAATTTTAGAATAAATCTTATTAAAAATTTTATACAATGTTTCTATTATTCTCCATCCAAACCAAGTAATTAAAAACTCTAAAATAAAAATTTGAAAAAACATAGGATTTATTTTTCTTATCTCTTTCAAGATTAAATTTTATCTCTTTATTATCAAAATGATTATTTGATAAGTCAGTATTTAATAATTCAATAAAACTGTCATAAAAATTATTAAAAATAAATACTGAATTGCTTCCTGGTCTAGCTGACTTATCTTTTCTAGTTTTAACCTCTTTAGAAAAAAAATTTTTAAAGTAATTTCTTAAAATATGTTTATTTTCACCATTACGCATAAAATATTCTGTTTTTATATTATATATATATTCTACCATCTCGTGATCTAAAAAAGGAAGTCTGGCTTCTATACTTTGTGACATAGAATTTCTATCTTCCATTCTAAGAACGTATGGCAAGTCTCTTTTTGTCATGTGAGAAATTAATGCATCTTTAAAAAAATTTTTAGAATTATTTGGTATTTCTAAAAAATTATTTTTTTTCTTAATATACTTTTTTAAAAAGTATTTACTGGAATGATCTTCGATATCACTTAATTTATTGTCAATTTTATTTTTGAAACTTAAATAATTTTTTAAAATTATTTTAAAATCGTTTTGCATAAACTCACTGGATAAATTTAAATAATTGAAAAGTTTTGATTTGTTTAAACTCATAAAATTAAGGTAATAATATAAGCATCTTTTGTAGCCCCCGTATACTTCATCAGCACCTTCCCCAACCATTAAAACTTTTAACTTGCTCTCTTTTATTTTTTTTCTTAGCTGATATTGGTAATATGCACTTGCTGTTTGAACTGGCTCATCTTGAAAATTTAGAAATTTTTTATAATTATTTAAATCTCCATTTTTAATTTTCACAAAACTATGGTTGAATTTAAATTTTTTTACTGTTGAATTTATCCAGTATGTCTCGTCTACTGTGTTAGGAGGAATCACACTAAAAAATTTAGCTTTTTTATTGAAGTTTCTTAACTTTGTTGACACTCCAGCTATTAAACTAGAGTCTATTCCTCCACTCAATGTGTAAGCAATTGGAACATCAGATATTGTATGCATTTCTAATGCTTTTTTATAACGTTCAACTATTTCTTCTTTGTTTATATCTTTTCTCTCAGAATGCTTCAAATGCCAATATTTTTCAGATTTCATTTTTTTATTAGATATTTCAATAATATGTGCTGGTTGAACACTTTTAATATCTTTATAAAAACTATTCTCTGTATCATTTAAAAAAGAATTGGCTAAATAATTTTTTACAACACTATAGTTTTCTTTGAAATTTTTTTGCCTTAATAGATAGATTATATCCTTTATTTCAGATGAAAAAATGTATGAACCTTTATAATAAGAATAATACAATGGTTTGATCCCAAACCTATCTCTATATGCATATAATTTTTTTAATTTTTTATCCCATATACAAATAGAAAACATACCACGTATTTTTTTTATAAATTTTTTTCCCCAAAATTGAAATGATTTAATTAATACTTCAGTATCTCCTTCAGTATAAAATTTTTGTCCAAAATTAATTAACTCTTTTTTTAAAATTTTGAAATTATAAATTTCTCCGTTAAACAATATTATGAATCTTCCATCATCAGATAAAAATGGTTGATCTGATCTTTCGTTTAAATCTATGATTGATAACCTTCTAAAATAACATTTAAATTCTTTTTCAAAATAATAGTTTTGTGCATCAGGTCCTCTATGCAAATATTTTTTTCCTGTAAAGATTATTTCTTTGTCTGAAATTGATTTGTTAATATTCTCACCAACTATACAAAAAAAACCACACACTTATTTATTTTCTTTATATGTTTCATTAAAAAATTTATATTTATGTATTACAGAACTTACGCTTTCTTTTTTTCCATTTAATATTAATTTTTCTAATCCAATTTTTTTATTTTTTTTAACTCCTATAGTATAAATACCACCTTTTCGTGTAGGACCAGTAATCGGGTAGCTTGTAGAAAGAATAGGCTCAAAACCATATTTTATCATCATAAGCTCCAAAGAATTTTCTGAAAAATATCTATGATGATTATGGTTAAAATAATTTTTACTTTGAGATTGAGGATTTCCTCGTGCTTCCAAAACTAAAGTGCAGTTTTTTTTCGCTGCCATAGAACATTTTTTCATTACTATATTAGGATCATAGCAATGCTCAAGTGATCCCATAATAATTATCAAATCTAAACTATTTTTTCTTAATTGCATATTTTCAGCTTGTTCTATCCTAAGTGGAAGTTTAAATTTTTTTATACCATAATCAACAAAACCTTTGTCTGGATCATTCCCAAAACATTTCCATCCTTTTTTTATGAAAGGTCTTAAAAATAGTCCTGAAGAACAACCCACATCTAACATACTTCCTTTTTTTTTTATAAGTTTTTGATTTTTTAAAAAATTATATAATTTATTACCTCGTGATTTTTGATCTAAGATAAATTTTTTTGATGGAATAGGGTTTTTAAAAATTTTTTCTCTATAATATTTAGCATAAAACGTCTCATAAAACTTTTTGGTAAACCTAAATAATTGAAATACAAAGCCACAAAAATTACAAGCTACTATAGGCATATAACCATACTTGTTTTGACTCCATGATATAATATTGATTATTTTTGTATTTTTAGAAGAATTACAAATTTCACATCTTGTTTTCTTGACTTTATAATCAATTCTACAATTTAAGTAATTGAGATACTTTTTCTTAAATGACACTATATTTTCTTCAATCATAAATTGTTTTTTTTAATTTCCAATTAGAATTTTTTTTTGTCCAAAGATGGCTTGATCTAAATTTATTTATTGTACTCCAAAATTGTTTTTCTGATAAATCTAAATAATCTAGTATTTCTTCAAAATATTTCTTTGGAAATTCTCCATCATATTTTTTAACTAATGATATTCCTTCCTCTCTATTTAACAATCCATTTCTAATTTCCTGTGCTGTATCCATAGTGGCTCTTCCTAAACCAAATTTTATGTATGAAGTATAATAGTGAAAACCATCTATTTTATCATCTAGTGAAGCATACTTGCTATAGGTTCCCTCAGTTCTCTCAGGATTAGGTATAAAACCTGTGTTCTTAGATACAAAATAAAAAATTTCTTGGGGATTCCATTTAATGTAATAGCCTAAAAATTTATATACAAATTTTTTTTTTTTCAAATCTTTTGTATCAATTGGAAAATAATGTAGTAAATCACTTGGTCTAAAATTATGCTTCACAATTAATTTTTTAGCACTTACACCTCCTAAATAGACTTCATTAGCTTCTTGAGATCCACAAAAATATTTTGGATCAAACCCACTTGCATTTGCATCGGATAATTTATTTAACCCATATTCAAAAGGACTTTCTCCATGAAAAATTAATTTTATATTCATATTCATGGCAACTCTGATTGCTGCAAATCTTTGTCCGAAAACAAATGGTTGAAATGGATGAAGCAAATTCAAAAAAGCTTCTCTGGATAATTTTCTTTGAACATTTCTATTTGGTGTAATTAAATAATTATCAACTTGATTAGTCCATGAAATCATGTTTTTCCAGCCGATGTCTGTGTAAATGTGCGGAGCCCAAGTAACAGTAAGGGGATTCATGCCATATTTTTCTTTTAATATATAGCTTGCATACCTACTATCTTTTCCACCACTTCCTGGAACAACACAGTCATATTCTTTGTTATTTTTTGATCTAAATTGATCACAAAGTTTTAATAGTTCTTTTTCTCTATCTTTCCAATTTATCTTATTTTTTAATTCTGCAAATTTACACGCATTGCATATAGAATTATTGTCAATCGTGTTTCCTTTTTTTTCTGATATTTTTTTTGATTTAAATTCAGCTACTGGAACAGGTCTTTGGTTTGATAAGGTACATTTAGAACAGAATTCAACTTTTTTTGGCAAACCAAACATTATTTATCTCGAAAGTTACTATTTAATTAAACGAACGAATATACCTATAATTGATTAAATATGATTAGTAAATTTATTAATAGATGATGTTAAGATTATAAAACGATCAAACATTCTAGTTTTGCTTTATATTTTTAATATCATGTTTTTGAAAAATTTTTTTCAGTGCATAAATCAAGCCAATTGAGCTATTAGTACTGGTCAGCTGCACGCATTACTGCGCTTCCACATCCAGCCTATCAACGTGGTGGTCTACCACGGCTCTATA
>Ga0181552_10001295_pt1 | contig 19047 bp, 14 predicted proteins | sample 011ome_18_FD_130583 | JGI IMG/M metagenome (GOLD analysis project Ga0181552, IMG submission 130583) | Coastal salt marsh microbial communities from the Groves Creek Marsh, Skidaway Island, Georgia - 011501BT metaG (megahit assembly) | ecosystem: Environmental > Aquatic > Marine > Intertidal...
ACCACGCACTCCGCGAGGTCATGCACGAGCGCCATGCGAATCGCGCGATCGCGGTCTACGCCGCTCGACGGCGCGAGCACGAGCGCGAAGAGCGCCACGCGCCACGAATGGTCGGCGACAGATTCCACCGATCGCGCCGGCAGTCCGCGTTGAAGCCATCCCGCGCGCGCCACGCGCTTGAGCGCGCGCGCGTGCGTGAGGAAATCGATCGCGCGCGCGACGTCTGCGGTGGTGGACATGCGAGGTGTCGTCGACGAAGGTGCGGCGCGGCGTGAATTGAGGATGCGAAGGCGCATCGAATTCGTGTCGGCATTTCGTGGCGCATCGCATGCGTTCGCATCGCGCGCGCGCACGCACGAATGTCGCGCGCGGATGGTGATGGCGTCGACAGACCGGTGTTCTCGGCATCGACGCCGTCGACGGCGCGCTACGCCGCGCCCGTGGCGTTGAGACACGTTCGAGGGATCGCGTTGCGAAACATTCAACGGTCATCGTCATCGTCGATGGCGTCGACGAGCGACGCGCACGCGCTGACGGCAGACATCACTGGAACGTACTATACGCTTCGTGCGTACCGTACGAACGGTTCGGTGTACGCGCCGACGCCATACGGGGAGGTGTGCGTGGATGATTACGACGCGACGCGCGGATTCTCGTTTACGAGCGCCGCGGAGCGTCGCGGGCGCGGGCTCAATCCCGACTGGTGTACGTTCGATGACGGCGATGGCGACGGTGGTGCGTTAGTTAAGGCGCTCGGGAGCGATTGTGGGGTAAAATTTGAGCTTTGCGTGTACGGCACGACAGGAACAGGTGGTGAGCTGGCGGCGAATGGCAAGCGGAGCGCGAGCGAGCCGCGCGTGTGGAAACGCGGTTTAGGCGTCCGGGACACTGCTGCGCGTGCGGCGGTGGGTGCGGAAGTGAATACAGATGATGTGTTGATGTGCCGCGCGGCGATTGATTTGAGTTCGCTCGTGCGCGTGGGTGATAGAGTGCCTTCGGGGGTGGCAATTCCGGCCAACGCGACGTTTATTCGGCTGGCGGATGGCGTGTATTCGCCCGCGCCTTTGTCTGGTGACGGTGCGGGCGATGCCGTGCGCGCGTTTTTAGATGCACTCGAAGCGAAAACGCGTAAAGAACAAATGTCGAGCGAGACGGTGAACGTGGTGATTGATCGTGTGGTCGTAGAAGGTGATGAATTTGACGGCGGCTCGCGGTCGGCACGGAGTCGACGGAGCGAGTCGGGCGCGAGTCCGAGATCGACTGGTTCGAACGTCACCGCCGCGCAAGTGTGGGCGCGCGCCGAGAAAGGCGATGCGAAATTAGTAGATGTGAAGACCATGGTGGCGAATGTTGAAAAGTTAATTGATGCGAAGCGTGCGTTGAGGGATACGAAGGAGTTACGAGAGGAGCTCGTGCGGCGGTTGGAGGAACATCTTTCATCTCGCGAGCGTGTTGCAACGGCTTGGACACCGGCGTTGTCGGCAAAGAGTGATGACTTTAACGGCACGAGTGCTGGAGTGACCGCAGATGAGCGCGTGGCGGTGCTGACGAAGGAGCTCACTGAGGCGCGAGAAAGTTTGGGATTGATGAAGGATGACGTCGGACGACGCATTCGCGCGCTGCGGCAAGCGGGCGAGAAGCTCGTTGAGGCGAACGAACAACTCGATGTTGCAGAAAACGCATTGAACGGACCAAATGGCATCGGTAAGTTGTATCAGAAGCAGCGCGCGCTCGTGGCGCGGCGATGGCGTCTCGTGGGCGAGCTCGCGGAGATTTTCAAAATCAGCCTCGTGGGTGGAGTAATCACTGAAGGTCATTCAGAGGAGTATCCGCTGATGAAGATTGCAGATATTCCGCTCGATCTCGGACCGGCACCGTCGAAAAGCGTATCGGTTCGCACCGAGGATCTTGAGAACGATGCGGCAGCGTATGGGTATGTGGCGCAAATATTGATTCAACTCGCGGCGATTTTAGACGTTCGCTTGCGCTACCCCGTGTGCCCTGCGGCAAGTAGATCGTACATTTGCGATTTCCATCAAGTCGCACCGCAAGCCACTGGCAAAGGGTCTGGTGGCGATGGCCGAACGCCGACCAAGAAGACGCTTACGCGAATAGAGTTTCCTCTATTTATGGAGACGCCAAACGATCGAACCAAGTACACGTACGGAGTCTTCTTGTTGAACAAGAATCTCGAGCAGTTACTCAACGCGCACGGACTAAGCGCGGTGGGTCCGCGACATACGTTGCAAAACCTCGAACGAATCTTTGAAGCACGAAAGATGGTAGCTTCAGATGGCACATAACGATACGAAGACGACACACGCGACGAGAAGCCTCGTTTTATTAGAAGACAGCAGCAGCGACTACAAAATAGCTATAACCTAGTACCGATACCGGTAAATAAAATGCACGCATGAGAGTAATATACATACGATGAGGAATACTATGTGTAGTACTCGAAGAACATTCACGCCTTACGATTCGAGTGGCGTGCGCGCGCCCGTAGACGAAATGGCCACTGGTCCTTCGTCCTCGTCGCACATCCAAGCGCTCGGCGTCCCTCCATACATGGCTGACATCCCAACATCAATCATATGAATCAACCCATTGCATCGCGTTTCGATTTGGCCACTTTTGGTGACGGTGTGACCGACGACGATGCGGCGCACGCCGAGTCTTTGCGTCACGTTTTCCGCGTACGCGCACGCCACGGCTTCGGCGCCTTGCGACAGCTCGCGCGTCCACACCGGTCCGTCGTTCCCGATGAGCGCGTCCGTGGAATGCCCAACGACATCGACATCAATTAGCTCGCGCATGCGTGCGTTTAAATCATCGACACCAGGCGCGTCATGGTCTGCAAAATGCGTCGGAAGTAGTCCCGCGTGCGCAAACGCCGTCGCGCATCGACCGCGACCGCGAATCACCGCCACAGGCTTATTTCGCAACACCTCTCCGCGCTCTTCGCCCCGAGCGAACATCTTCTTCCACGACAAAACTCCAGCGTAGTAATATGCCCGCAATCCAAGCCCCGTTCCCGAGGATTCATCCGTCGTCTTCGCCAGCGACTCGCGTCCGAGCGCCGCCAGCTCCTCTCTCGAAACAAACCTCAAGTCGTGTTGCAACACCATGAGCTCGTGATTCCCAATCAAACACACCAACTCATCGCCTGCGTCGCGCGCGTCAATCTTTAAGCGCTCGAACATATCCACAGCGGCGACGGAACCGTCCCCGCGGTCTACCAAGTCTCCCGTCTGCACAACCGTCATCGGCGTGCCAACGTCGCCTCCCTCACCGCCACGCACGCCGCGCCACCACGCGCCATCGCCATCGACCACGCCCGCTAACATCAGCGCCCGTCTCGCGGCGTCAGGATCGCCGTGCACGTCGCCTATCGCCACTAATACCCCACCGCGCGCGTCCTCGCTCGCGCGCACCGCGCGCACCCAGCTCGTCATCGTCCCGTAATCGCACGCCGCCAGCGCCGCCAACGCCACCAATGCGCGCGCGACGCGACGCGAGAGACATCGTGTCATCGCCCAGTCGCAGCGCCGCGCCCGCGTCCGCGTCGCGCGCGTCGATATGTCGCTGCGCCGCGAGAGATTGGCGACCGACGGACCCAATAACGTCACATTCAGACGCCTCACGATGCTTCGCCGATCCATCATCGCCGGCCTCGCGCGCGCGCACACGTCGAACGTGACCTCGGTACGTGTGTCTCGCGCTCGATGCGCGCGATTGATCGCGAAGAACGCGCACAGGGGGCGACGACATGCGCGCGATCGCGATCTCGCAACCCTATGATGTGTGCGTCGATTCGTCGCGCCGTGTCGCCGGCGCGGCGTTCGCGTGTCATGCGACTGACGTCATCGTGTGTTATATGCGCTATGTTTTCTTTGCAGAGCGCGCATGCGATGTGCCGCGCGTACGGTGCGGGGTTTTTAAACAAGGATGAGGTGACGGAGCGCGTCGTGAGCGTGGTGAAGGCGTTCGCCAAGGTTGACGCGGGGAAAGTCACGCCCACGTCGGCGTTTGGGGCAGATTTAGGGTTAGATTCCCTTGACACCGTGGAGGTTGTGATGGCGATGGAGGAGGAGTTCGCGGTGGAGATTCCCGATGGCGAGGCGGACAAGATACAAAGCATCCCTCAAGCGGTGGAGTACTTGTCCAGCAATCCAGACGCGAAGTAGACGCGTCGCGCGGACCCGTACGTAGATTTAACGAATACTAAAACAGCAAAGACGACTAAAAAAGGATATATATATGCATAGAAGAAGCGTCGCGCGTTTCGGGCTCCCGAATCGTCGACGCGCTTTTGTAAGAAGAACAAACAAGAGGTTTATTACACAGTGATATAACGAATGATGGTTTGGGCGAGCAACCGCACCAAACCGCGGCGAAAAAAAATGAAATGAATCAATCAATCAATGCATGAATGTGAAGCAAAGCAGCGAGTTTGCATCAATCAATCGCGCGACGGCAAAGTGATGTCGACGTCTGGAAGCGTGAGGGATGAAAACAAAATGAGCAAGCGGCGTTCGCCCGGGACGGCCCAGACGAATCCGAGCTCGGCACCGCCGGTGAGCGAGCCTCCTTTACCGTTCAGAACCAACAGCTCGCCTTCAACCCAATGAGAGTCTGAAAATCCAGGCTTAGCGACGCGGCCTTCGCCCTTGTAGCGCGCGAGTACACCGAGCTCTTCGGGGTAGGAGGATCCACCATCGGTGAGCTTGTTTGCTTTGTTAATCTTGGCGCGAAAGGACGCGGCGCCGCACGGGACGTTTTCATCGCCGGTGATTTTAATGGCGGTGACGGAATCGTGTGATTCACCAATTTCGTCGCCCCAACGACCGCGAACCATGCGCAAGACTTCTGGTCCGTGCGGGCCAAAGGCGCCAATGTACAACCCGTCGAAGATGTCCCCCGTCTTACCGCTCGCCAACGTCGGCGGAATACGGTTGAATCGCACGCGATTCGGGAGCGGAGTGTGCAAGACGCTCTCTTGACCGAGGAATGCGAGCAATTCTTCGGCGCTGACTTCGTCTTCGTCGTCCTCTTCGTCGTCTTCGTCGGCGGCGGCGTCTTTGTTGGCGTCATTTTCATCGGCGTCGACGACGAGCTCAGTCAAGTAATCATCCTCGTCTCGTGACGCGAACATTTCTTGTGCTGCTTCTTTTACGGCGTCCACAAGCTTTGAGGAAGACCCAGCACCGAACGCGTGCCCCTTAGGTAAAGCATCTGTGGACGCCATGCTCTCCCATTTGGTGGCTAAGAAGCCTTCAATTTCTCGGTCAAGCGCGCTCGAATACGGCTTGCCGACCAAATCATCCTCCTCAAAGTCTTCTTCAACCGTCTCATTGACGCTCGTCAATACAAATGTATGTAAGCCCTCTTGCTCAATAGCCGCTGGGGAACGCTTGATATCGTACAACATGTCATCCTCGTCATCCTCGTCATCCTCGTCGTCGTCGTCGTCGACGTCATAGTCGTCGAGGAAACTGATAGTTTCGCCATCGCTGTTAACGATAGCCGACGGCGGACCTAAACCAAGCAACGTCGCTTTGATTTCGTCCTTGACGTTTTCGATATCAGTCCCGTTCGAACGGCGCCATTCGTCTATCAACCCACGATTCGCCGCGTCCACGGCGTCATCAAACGCCTTGAGCTCGTCGTCAGCGACGCTCCCGTCGCCATTAATAAAGCCAATACCTTCGCCATCCTCTACAGTAATCGTCGCAGGAATATAATTTAATCGAACAACATCGCGCCTGTATCCAGTAGCGGACTCTGGATCTTGCTCCATTGCAATTTCCAACACTGGTTGACCAGCGTCGTAGTCGTACCCCTTGGGGTACGCCTTGTGCAGCTCGACAATATCCGCCAAGTCTCGCGACGAATACGTCGACCCAACCAATCGACCATGCTCACGGGTGACACGCATAATCACGCCGAGTGGGTTGTTTGACGATGTAGTCGACGATGATGACGAATTCGTGCGAGCGATGTCGCCCTCGTCGTCATCGTCGTCGAAAATTTCCGTACCAGCCCACCACCCGCACAAACCCACGCCAGCGTCACGAAGTGTCGCGGCATCGTTAAATCGTTGCTCTTTAATAGCTTCAACGTACGCATCGCACACTGCACCCGTGGAATCCCCAGCCTTTAACCCATCGATGGCGCGCTTTAATGACGCCGCCTCGTGATACTCTTCGCTCAATACCGCGTCTTCCAACTGACACTCCAGCGCATCCAGCGCCGTCGCCGCGGTATCATACTCATCAAATTTCTTCAACGTCGACGCCCACGCGAGTTCCGCCGCACTCGTCGTCGTCGTCGCTCCGGACGGCGTCGCTCCCGATGGCGTCCCGACTCCTGCTCGACCCTCCGCCGCCGCGCTCGCGCGCGTCAATCTCGCCCGTAATCGCCCAGACGCCAGATCACTCGCGCTCGCGAACGGGTCAACCATCGCACTCGCGTGTGCTCCATCCCTCGCTCCCGCACCCGCGCCATCCTCGACGCCATCGCCGCTTTCCGCGCCCGCGCTCGGCTCGCCCATAACCCCAGCGTTTACATCTGGTGGCGTCGCCTTACGCACCTCGAGCGCGTCCCCCGCGCCCGGCGACCCCCCGTCGTTCGCGTTCGCGCGCTCGATGCGTTTATCGGCGTTCCATCCATGCCCACTCGACGCCGCGTTGTCATTTACCGCCCCCGTGCGCGCGCACGGACGCGAATGGCGATGCGCCAATGGCGCGCGTGCCCTCGAGACCTCGCGCCGGCGCCGCGCGCCCTGCGGCGCGTGTGCGCGTTCTACCGCGCCGCGCGACGCGCACGACGCGCACGCGACGCGGGACATGGTGAGGAATAAATACGTCGCGCTCGATGCGCTCGACGGCTCGCGCGGGTCCGCGCCGTGCGCGCGCGAGCGTGTGCGGATGCGACCGAGCGCGGCGTGGTTTCCTCGAGTTTTTCGAGGAAAAGAAGAGAGAGGGGGACTCATCGACCAATTATGACTCAACACGTATGGGTACATTTTGGATTGCAGGAGCTATTTCGGGAGTAATACGGCGAGCAATGCGTCGTCGGCGCACTGCGCGGCGCGAACGGCGCGCGCACAGAGGTGTACATCGCGCACGACGCAATCGACGCACGCCAAGGCGGTCGGAGCCGAGGAGGCGTCGTCATGAATGGCGGTTTCGGTCGCGAGCTCTTCGTCGAGCGTCGGAGACGCGACGAGGACGGCGCGCATGCCGAATGCCAATTTAGCCGTTCGTAAGTTTTTCAATGAGTCTTCGAAAAACACGCATTTGTGTGGGTGCGCGATGGAAAAGTGCGCGAAGAGCTTTTCGAACGCCGCGGGTTCGGGCTTACAGCACTCATCCATGCGCCCGGCGCCGAACACTCCGTCGAAACAGTCTAGTAGCCCCAAAGCCTCGAGCGCTTGGCGCGCTTGCGTCTCGTGACAATTCGTAAATACTACGCGTACATTCGTCAGTCCAATCGCGCGCGCGATACCACCACACGACGTCGCACGCACCATACTTTTTCCCTCGCAACGCCTCCACAAAGGCGCGCGTCTCCGCGTTCGGCTTGAGAAACTCCCTCGCATCGCCTCGCGTGTACGCCCAATACTCCTCTGCATCGAATGCATCGTACCCTAACGCCCTCAACGACCGCAGCGTTTGATTATACCGCTGAAACGCGCTCCACCACACGTCTTTCGCGTGCGACTCCGAGGCGAAGCCACCGATGCGATTCACCATGAATGAAAACACTCGCGCGCGACAGGCGTGTTCGTAGCCATTCGTGATCGGGTACAGCGTGCCATCGAGGTCGAATATGAACGTGTCTATCGCGTCGTCTTTCGCGCCGTCTATCGCGGCGTCGCGGGCGACGGGCGCCCGCGCGTCGGCGTGCGCCATCGTGTGCCGTCGGTCGGTCGGTCGGTGGTCGAATCGTCGCGGGGTATATTCCTCATACTGTATGGACTAGTATCCTATGCATCTTCTATCCGTATATCCACATGGTGATACACCTAGGGTATACGTATGGATGTATACATTAGTGGCGTCACATTCGAGCCGTCGGTGCGACGCCCGACGGCGACGTTCACGCCCCCGCATACATTCGCACGCGCCGCTCACTCGAGGTACGTTCGCGCCGTGCACGCGCAGATATTCTTTACACTGCGCACACGCATCGTTCGACGCGCGAGACGCCGCGGTGGCGCGAGAGAGGCGCGCGATCGCGGCGATGTGGGGTGACGCTGGATCATCAAGATGAGGACGATCGGGTTCGTTTTCGCGACGGCGACGACGGATATGGCGTGGACTGACGGTGTAGAGCTCGCGTGCGCGCGGTGTGTAGATGTCTTTGATGGATTTTGCGAAACGCGCGATGCCGAGCTCGGCGTATGCGCCGACGGCGACGCTTCAAGCGGTGCGCGGCGCGACGAACCCGGCGTTCGCCGCGGCGTCGCAAAAGGAGTACGGACTTGATTATTATTTGCGTTCGGCGTTGGCTGGGGGGTTGTGCTGCGGGATTACGCACGGTGCGGTGACACCGGTTGATGTGGTTAAGGTGCGTTTGATGCGCGCGCGCGTGTCTCGTTTTTTTTTGGTATTCGAAGCGCGCTCGGTTGTTTTGGTTGAGACGTGGGATGCGTTTTGACTCTTGTTTCTTAACGTGTACTGACGATTTTGTGTGTTTTACATCGATTCTAGACGCGCATGCAACTCGACCCGTCCAAGTACGGTGGTATGCTCAGCGGTTTCCGCAAGGTGGTTGCCGAAGAAGGCGCGGGCGCGTTGCTCACCGGTCTCGGCCCGACGGCCGTCGGCTACTTCATCCAAGGTTGGTTCAAGTTCGGTGGTGTTGAATTCTTCAAGATTCAAGCCGCGCAAAGCATGAGCGAACAAGAAGCGTGGAATAACCGTACGTCGATTTATTTGGGATCCGCGGCGGGTGCTGAATTCATCGCGGATTGCTTTTTGTGCCCGCTCGAAGCGACGCGCATTCGTTTGGTGTCCAACCCGACGTACGCTCCGTCCACGATTGCCGCCATGTCCAAGATGGCGAGCGAAGAAGGTATCATCTCTGGTTTCTATTCTGGTTTTGGCCCGATTTTGGCCAAGCAAGTGCCGTACACGATGGCTAAGTTTGCCGTCCAAGGGCGCGCCGCCGACGCCATTTACGAAAACATGGGCAAGACGCCCAAGGAGTGCACGTCGAGCGAAAACGTTTCTGTGTCCCTCTCTTCTGGTGTCGTCGCTGGTGTCGTCGCGGCGATCATTTCTCACCCTGCCGATACCTTGTTATCCAAGGTTAACAAGGCTGGCGCTGGGGGTGAAGGCTCCATCATGACGCGTCTCGGCCGCATCGCCGCCGAAACCGGCATCGTCAAGCTCTGCACCCAAGGTTTGGTCGCGCGTTGTGTCATGATTGGTACGTTAACCGCCGGTCAGTTTGGCATCTTCGACGTCGTCATGGGTGCCCTCGGTGCGTCCAAGTTCCACTTCCACGACCCCGCGGCGCATGAGTAAGTCTAAAAGAGTCAACAACACATTCGTCGTTCAACACACATTTCGTTGTAATCATACGCGAGCACTCGCTTTATTATAAACGCGCACGACGCACGCGGTGGTACGATCGTACAGGGAAATAATCAACATGTCCTTCTGTCGTATAACAATATATATATCACGCGACCGCGTGCGCGCATGCGGCGACAGCGTTAAAAGTAATCGTCATCCTTTGCGAGCGTTTACGACAACACCGCGAGCACGTCCGCAGAGTTCACAAACTTCCCTTTCACCCCGCCCTCGAACTCAACCTCCGTACCGGCGAATCCATTAATAAGCACCTTGTCTCCCTTCTTCACACCCTTCACCGCTTCACCGACGCTGGCCACCTTGCCCGTGACGTTGGATCCTGGCCCGCTCGAGCCCCCGCTCGAGGCCAAGAACAACCCACCCTTGGTTTGCGATTCCGCGGCGTCTGCGAGCACGAGCACGCGATCGCCCATGGCTTGCACCGTGTCCGCATTCATCGCCGCCTTGGTGGCGACGGCGCAGCGAGAGCGGCGCGCCGGCTGCGCGGTGCGCGGTGCGCGAACGACAGCCGCGGTCGAGGTGGCGGACAGCGAGAACATGGTTCTGTGTGGTAAAAGTGACGTGTGTGTGCGCGCGGCGTGTGGAAACTGCGGTCGGCGAGCGGGGAGCGCGTCGAAGAGTTTTTGTATCGTCGAAACGCGCGCTGAGCAGGCGTCGAGAAGTGTCGCGCGACGCGTGCGGCAGGGGTAGACACCATCCGGTAACCCTGAACAGTAGGGTTACAAAAATGACACTTTCGGGACGCGCGCGCGGAGCTTCGCGCGCAATATTTCGCGGAGGTGTGGCGGCGAACGCCCTTTAACTTTGAATGAAAACAATCGCGTAAAACAATACATAGAGCAGAGTCTAGTTGCCGAATAACCCGAATAAGCCGCCACCGGGGTTGACGTTGGACGCGTCGCCGGACGCCGCGGCGTCGAAATCGACGTATTCTGCGATTTTAGAACATTTGGTCCGTCCAGGTTCTTCTCGCAAGCATTGATCGATGGCATTTACCGCGGCGCTAATGGATGCTTCTTCGCCCTTGTCGCTCCAGTAAAATTTCGTGCCGTACTTATTCGCCAACCGCGTCCAGAAACTCGGTGGCACTTCCAAGTCCAAGTTTCCTCCGACGCTAAAGTTTAAAATATTCCCGAGCCCAGGATCGGCGACGAATACCACGGTGTCATCGTCAACATTCCAGTAGTCCTTCACCGCTAAACCAGGAGTTTGTGGGTACGCTTGCGCGAGCACGCGGAGTTTAACCCCGGTGTCGCGTTCGAGCGACGTCACCTCGTTGGTCAAGCGCTTCACTTCGCCAGGGGTTAAATACCCCGCCACGTCTAGCACCGGCACCGCTGGCCCGGGCGGAAGTAAATTCGGATTGTTCACCCCTTCCAATCGCGCGTGCGCGGCGAACGGCGTCGCGAGAACGACGAGAGACGCCGCGGTCGATGCCAGCCAACGCTTCGCAACCTCCTCACCGTCTCTCGCCTGCGCTCTCGTCGCCGCGCGCCGCCGCTCGCGCGCGGGCACCGCTCGCGCGCGCGCGCAACGCATCGAACATACCATCACCGACGTCGTCATCGCCGTCTCTCTCGCGCGCGATCGCGTCGACGTGTGAAGCTCGGCGGTGTTCTGTCGGCACCTCGATGCTGAGTCAGACGGCACGCACCAGACGGCGACGCGCTCGCACCGACCGCGCGCCCGTACGCGCGCCATGCTCCGCACACGCGCGTGCGAAGCGCTGCGCAAACTCCACCACGCGGTTCGGCGCCCGGCAGGCGCGCTGGCGACGCGCGACGACGCGCTGACGGCGGTCTTCTGGTCGCGCGCCGTGGCTGCGCACCCATCGACGGCGGCGGCGTTTGGATCGGTGGCGCGCGCGCGCAGCGCCGGCGCGACGCCGAGCGCGGCGACGCGCATCGAGAGTGATTTGCTTGGATCGATGGCGATTCCACGAGACGCGCTTTACGGCGTCGCTACGGCGCGGGCGATGGAAAACTACGACATCACTGGGGTGAAGATTAGCAAATATCCCGAGCTCATCAAGGCGTTTGCGTTGACGAAGAAGGCGTGCGCGGTGGCGAACGCCAAACTTGGGTTGCTTTGCGATGAAACGCATAAGGCTATTTCGGCTGCGTGTGATGCGTTGATCGCGAGCGATGAGTATCACGATGCATTTACTGTTGATGTCATTCAAGGCGGCGCCGGGACGTCGACGAATATGAATGCGAACGAAGTAATCTCCAATCTCGCGGCGATGCATTTGGGAAAGCCGATTGGAGTGTACGACGTGGTGAATCCGAATGACCACGTGAATTTATGTCAATCGACGAATGATGCGTATCCGAGCGCGGCGAAGCTTGCGGTGGTTTTGAAGCACGGAGGTGTCGTGGAGGCGTTGACGGCCTTAATATCGTCTCTCCGCGCAAAGGGTGATGAATTCGACGGCATCGTTAAGATGGGCCGCACTCAGCTTCAGGACGCGGTGCCAATGACGCTAAAGCAAGAGTTTCACTCGTTTGCGGCGACGCTCGAGGCGGATCTGGTGTACCTCGACCGCAATATTGACGCGTTATACGAGATGAATCTTGGCGGGACAGCCATCGGCACGAGCATTTGCGCGGACGAATCATTTTCTACTGAAGCCATCAAGGCGCTATCCGATCTCACCGGGCTACCACTGCGTTCGCCAAAAGATTTCATCGAGGCGTCGAGCTCAACAAGCTCATTTTTATTGTTTTCAAACATTTTACGCCGCATCGCCATAAAGACGAGCAAGATTTGCAACGATTTACGCTTGCTATCGAGCGGCCCGCGGTGTGGATTCAATGAAATCAACCTCCCACCAATGGCTCCTGGGTCATCCATCATGCCTGGAAAGGTAAACCCAGTCATTTGTGAGGTTGTCAATCAAGTATGTTTTCAAGTGTGCGCGAACGACCAAGCTATCGCGCACGCGAGCGAAGCGGCGCAACTACAACTCAACGTCTTTGAGCCTTTGATTATTTACAACTTATTGAATAATTTGGACATGATGGAGCGCGGATTGAACACGTTGCGGACGCATTGCATCGATGGCATCACGGCTAATCGGGACGTCTGCCGGGCATCGGTCGAAAACTCCATTGGAATCGTGACGGCGTTATTGCCGCTCGTTGGGTATAAACTCGCGTCTGCCATTGCAAAAGAGGCGCTGGAAACGGGCGCGCCCGTGGCGCAAATCGCGTCGCGTTTCGTGCCTGCGCATGAAGTCGCGGCTGTATTAGATGTTGAGGCGATGACCCAACCGGGTAAGTTAGAAGCGCGAGGCGTGTGTTTGGAATCTCCCGCGTCCACGACGGCGTGAGCGCGCGTGTTGATATCCTTGTAGTACTATTTCAAAATTATTGTGCGTTAGCGTTACGTCGCTTCTTGCGCGCATTCAAACCAGGGGCGTCGTGCGTTTCTTCATTTTGCGTCTTCGCAAAACGGATAAACACTTGTTCGAGCGTCGTTTGACTGACGCTGTAGTCATCAATCTTAAACGTTTCATCCGACGCGGTCTTTAAATCCTCTACGGCGTCGAAAATTCTCCAGAGCTTCATCTCTGGGTTGACCACGCGAAGTTTCAATTCCGTCCCGTGAGCTTCCATGAGCTCGGCACCTATTTCGGCGTGGCGAGATTGCAACGCGGCGAGCACGGCGTCCGCTTTTCCGTCGGCGAAACGCAAGTCGATGGAATAACCTTCACTGAATCGCGACTTTAAGTGCTGCAAAGATCCGAGGCATTTGAATTGCCCACTCACCATGATACCGATGCGATTGCACAGCGCTTCGCATTCTTCCATGGAGTGCGACGTGAGAACAATCGTGCGTCCATTCGTCATGGCGCTGATGACGTCCCACATAAAACGTCGCGCCTCGGGATCCATACCCGTCGATGGTTCATCAAGGAATACCACCTCGGGTTCACCAACGAGCGCGAGCGCGACGGAGAGTTTGCGTTTGTTACCACCGCTGTAGGTGCCCGCGTGGCGGTCGGCGTACCTCGTCAAATCCATGCGTTGAATCAAATCTTCCGTGGTGCGCGCAATCAAGTGTGCAGGCATCCCGCGAATCGCGGCGTAAAACTCGATGTGCTCGCGCGCCGTGAAGTTTGGTTGGAGACCATTGAACTGTGGGCAGTAGCCCATGAGCTTACGAGCGCCATTGAGATCCTTGCTCACGCTGTGCGCCGAGCCGTCGCGGGCTTGCACGATGGCGTCGCCCGCGGATGGCGGGAACTCACCCGTGAGCATTTTAAACGTCGTCGTCTTCCCCGCGCCATTGATGCCCAAAAGACCAAAGCATTGATCGCGATGAAGACCCACGGACAAACCTCTGACGGCATGCTTTTCTTTGTAAGATTTTGCCAATCGTACGGTAACGACGCCGTCGTTACTCGTTTCGCCTCTCAACACGCGCTCGCGCTCGTCTCTCACGTCTTCGTCTTCATCGGCATCCGGCGGCGCTGCGCCGGCGCTCTTTCTACTTCGCCAAGACGCAAAGTTTTCTTGGTACTCCTTGAATAGCATCAACGAGGTCCATATGAAGAACGTAGCGATTAAGAATCCAATATCGTCTTCGATGACGGTGTACGAGCTCTTTGGTACGACGTTCACGAGGCAGTCGCACGCTTCGACGTACGTTTGTCGCGCACCATCGAGACCATTCTGCGCCAAGTCATACAAGCCCTTACCAAAGCTAAAGTGCGGTATCACAAACGGAAACAGGTTGCAGAAAAGCTTGCTCAGCATCTCGATTGTACTACTCACATCCTTGAGAGCGGTGGTGACGATGCCGGCAATTGTCGTCACGACGCCGAGAAACGTGTTTGTTCCAATTTGCCCGACAAACGTGTAGTAATCGCTCGTGTAATAAAAGCCCATAAAGTGCGCATGCGGAATGGCGGTCAATAAGAACATAAACAAGAGTGAGCACACGGCACCAAGTTGACCTCTGAAGTACGTCGCATCAAAGGCGACAAAGATAATCATGATGATGGCCAGCGGCAGGGCGAGCGTGACGATGTCGGCGCAAAAGTGCGCGAGCCAGTACATGCGCTTGTCAATACCACTCACGAGCTGCAAGTGCTTGGAGTTGTTGCAACGTTCGTACACGGGGAAAATAGAAATACTCGCAGTGAGCACAGCGAGACCCATGACGATGAACATGGCGACGATGTACGTGGTATTCGCGTTTGCGGGTTCAATGACGTCTCCATCCGACAAGCTACTCAGCGACGCGCTTGGGTAGTAGTGAATCGCAGTAGTGATACTTGCGCTCGGATTGGACGTGCGCGTTCGCAAAATTGCCTCGTTTGCTTGATTGATCACCGTTGGTGCACCATGATACGCCGTTTGAGATGCGTAGAGTGTGTGCGCGTACACGCCAGTTGAGCTGTCGTACGAATCCACATAGAGCGCGTCGCACGACGCCACGCTTTGCATGTTGCACGGTGCCGCTGCGTCGAGGATCGAAAGCATGTACCCGTCGAAGCTATCGTCTATAAGACTTGAACACGTCGAGCCCGAGACGAGGAATGTGGAAGGTTGCACATCCATGTCATACGTCGCAGACTTGGCGCACGAGGTACCAGAGACGGCGTTTTGCAACTGCATCTGACACGTTCCTTCGTTCGATCTGTCGTACGCGCAACACGTGTATGGACCCATGAACACGTTTTGACCAGATGCCACACAACTGCACATGCATGATAATTCAGGCTTGTGCGAGCTGTACACGTCATACGTGCCGTCGTCGCGATTTGCCAATACTGCTGCGGCGTGCGAGTCGCTCGGCGCGTACGTCGCGAGCGTCCTCTTGTTCGCGAGCAGTGATCTCGAGAGCACTTTAGGCGATAAATCGCTCGTCGCTGACCACTTCAATGTAGTCATGTATAATGCCAAAACTGTGAACAAAGACGGCACGATGAGCTGCATGAGAGTAGATCGAACAGTGCGCCTGTAGTTGAGCACGCGCTTCCACAGCAGACGCTTGAATTGAATAAACAAAAGTGCGTTGCCCTTGGCAAAATGCGCGCGCATTTCCTTGCGCCTGATGGATAGCATGTGTCCATCGATACCCTCTTCATCATTTGCGGCGACTTCGTCGGGGTCATCTGATTCGTCTCCTGTTTTGACAATTTTTTTCACACCCCCGTGCGCGAGCGACAAGAAGACTTCTTCCAACGTCGTACACGAGATTCCGTACGAGGTGTACCCGAGATCGTTAAGCTGAGCATCAAGTGCTTTGAATAGCTCAGAGAATGTAGAAGTGGATTCAAAAGGCAATGAGAAAGAAAGTTCGGCGCCGACATCGCTGTGAACGACGGCATGCGGGACAAATTTCTGAATCAATCGAAGCGTGTTGTTCGCAGTGTGTTGTACGAGCGACGGCAAGTGCGTGGTTGAACCGCTCCCTCGTCGTGCAAACGTAAGCAAGTACCCAGTTCCGAAGCGACCTTTAAGGAACAGTGGTGAGCCGATGCACGACAGATGTCCTGCAGTCATGATCGCGATACGGTCGCATAGTAAATCTGCTTCGTCCAAAAAGTGCGTCGTGAGCAGCACAGTGGAATTCTTCGCGCGCTTACGAATCACCTCCCAAATGAATCGTCGCGAGTAAGGATCCATTCCAGACGTGGGTTCGTCCAGGAACACAACTGAAGGGTTCCCGATAAATGCAATTGCAAGCGAAAGTTTGCGCTTCATCCCTCCTGAAAGGTCGGATGAGCGGTTGTCAATCTTCTCCGTCAACGCAACTTCTTCGACAGACGTCGTAAGCTCACTTTCTACTTGCGTCTTCTCCATGCCTGCAAACGCTGCGTATAACCGCAAGTGCTCGCGAACAGTGAGGGTGGGCCATAAAACATCAAACTGCGGGCAGATACCGAGACTGGCTCGAATTTCATCCATTTGAGTTTCAGTGTCATAACCATCAATAGTCGCGCGTCCAGATGAACGGCCAATCATACCAGTGAGAATGGAAATAGTCGTCGTTTTACCGGCGCCGTTATGTCCCAACAAACCGCTCACTTGACCAGGAACAAATGTCACGCTCAAATCGTTGACCGCGGTGACTTCACCAAAACGTTTCGTCAAGCCTCGCACGACGACGCTCGCGTTCGCCATTTGTTGCGACGTCAATGGCTCGACTGCGTCGCCAGATTCTTGCTCAGTCAACTTAAGGGCGCCATCATCTGATCGCGATGACTCAGTACCGAACCAGTACTTTTTGGTAAACAAGAACCATGGCGGATGACGCGTACCGTATTCGGTCGGCCACACCGCGTCAAAGTACCACGTCAGCAATGCGTAGAGAAAGCAGTCAAAAATAACCATACCCAAGATACCCGCGCAGCTAACGTTACCACTCGTGGTTATGTCTTCACCAAAAGTGTCCCACGTAATACCAGACTTGCCTTGTTCCAAAATCGCCAGCGCAGCGCCCCATTGGTTCATCGCGCCCGCAGGGAAAATGCACGCAGCGAGCCACGCGCCAGAACCATTTGGGATGGTTATACGCGTCACAATCGCAGGTACGAGCGTCACCGTGTACGCAAAGCAGCCCGCGATTGTGGCCGTGATCGATCTGGAGAAAAATGTGGATATGAAAAAGTTCCACAAAATCAAAGAAGCCACCCAGAAGGTGTAGAAAATGAACTGAATGAACTGATTCGTGTACTCGAATGGATACAGTCCAACGATGCAGATCATAACCACGCTAATCATGGACGAAAGCCAGTGTGTCATGAGCCATGATGACCAAAACATCGTGTTTGACATGCCCATCATTTTCATTCCTTCGCGTAACCGCAGCTCCTTCTCGACGACGATTGACTTCATAATCAACACGACGTTGGACTGGAAAGCGAGCGTGCCAACAAAAGAGTAGAACGTCGCGGCAATAACCCCACCAAGGTTATAGTCGAATCCTTTCCATGGAAATGGCTTGATGGACGCGTCCAATGTTACTGAAAATGCGTCTCCGCCATCCTTAATGTCAATAATTGCCGCGTCAAACGCGTTTTGCGCGTACATGAAAGCCTTGTAATCCTTCCAATAATCCACATTGAATTCACTTTCCCATCGATTCAAGAAATCTTCACTCATGTATTCCGAGGTTTGTGTGTCGTCATATGCAAAGTTTGTCGTGTTCATGCGCAGCGTGTAGTCAAAAGCAGTCGTACTGCTAAAGTCGCCGCCGGAGTCAAACCTCGCGTACGCCAAAACCTCCCCTGCATTGTCATTAATGTATTCCAACGCCTCAGTCTCATCCGTTTTGGTCACGACGACTTCATCCAGGATCGCATCCCACGTCGTTTCAAAGCAACCACCTACGGTTTGGTCTCGTAAACACGCGTTGCTACACGCCGCGGTGAGCCCTCCGTTATAGTCGTACGCCAACGTCTCAAACGCCGATTTTACCCCAGCCGCCACGTTTGACGACGCATACGCCTGATCATGCATCTGATTAAAGAACGCCTTACTACGTTGATCGGTACTCGTCGCACTCGCCGCATCAGGCGCTACCGAACGTAGGCTCAAACAAGACGCGTGCACGTACGCCAAGCGCGCCGCCTGCATCGTATCCGCCGTCGCCGGGCTCGCCACGAAACGAAACCCCTGCAACGAGCGATAGGCAATCGACTCAATACCACCCGACAACGAATACGGTCGCGTGAGCTCATCATTCGATCGCGAATCCTCCACGAACAACTTCGGTAAGCACATGAGACCCAAGAAAATCACCGGCACGATAATCTCACACAGCGTGCAGCATCGCAACACGCCCTTCGTCTTCAGCAGATAGTTCTTCTTCATCAGCGCCTTAAACTGCTGCGATTTCCTGTGTGTGCGCGTATGGACGCATCCCGGGGACGAACGCGGATGTCAGTCGAACCCTATGCGCGTCGCGCGCGCGCGAGCCGTCGCGTCACCGCGAACGCCGGAACGCACACCGCGTTCCGGGCCGGGTACACATCGCACCACCACGCGTCGCGCGATCGTCATCCGCCGCATCCGCGAAACGCGCGAGATAAACAATCAAAAAAGCGCCGTCACGTACCTCGCCGGCGGGCGGCGCGCGCCATCGCGCGTGGGCGACGACATCGCGAGATGCGACGACGCCAGCCAGTGGCGTCGAAATGTGCCGCGCGCGGGCTGAGGCGCGCCGAATCGTCGCGTGGTGTCCATCGACATATACGTCTTCGTATACGATCCGCGTGTCCGAGTTTTTCATATCTCTCTCTCTCCCCATCCACGTGCCCCCATTCGTTACACAGCACATACACGTCTTCGTATACGATCCGCGTGTCCGAGTTTTTCACACATATCTCTCTCTCCCCATCCACGTGCCCCCATTCGTTACAGAGCACATACACGTCTTCGTATACGATCCGCGTGTCCGAGTTTTTCACACATATCTCTCTCTCCCC
>Ga0181552_10001298_pt1 | contig 19023 bp, 15 predicted proteins | sample 011ome_18_FD_130583 | JGI IMG/M metagenome (GOLD analysis project Ga0181552, IMG submission 130583) | Coastal salt marsh microbial communities from the Groves Creek Marsh, Skidaway Island, Georgia - 011501BT metaG (megahit assembly) | ecosystem: Environmental > Aquatic > Marine > Intertidal...
CCGATCCAGAAAATGCCAAGATCTATGCCGCGAATGCTGATCAGATGTCGGTGCGTCTTGCAGGTTTGCAGGCCGATATTGCAAGGCAGCTGGCACCATATTCAGCGTCAAGATTTCTTGTGCTACATGACGCGCATATTTATTTTGAGCGCCGGTTTGGGTTAAGTAATCATGGGGTGATAACAAGTGAGCCGGACATAATGCCAACTGCTTCGCGGATAAAGGCGCTCCGCTCAGAGCTTGACGAGCACCAAACCGACTGTATTTTTGCAGAACCGTTTTTAGGGCAAAAAGCCGTAGACCTGATTGCCGAAGGCAGCAAAGTTCGGATTGCACGTTGGATCCGGTTGCGAGCAACTTGCCTGCTAGCGATGAGCTCTACCCAACTCTTTTGAATAGCTATGCCGATGCGATGGAATCTTGTTTTCGCGCCAATTAGTTTTTGAGTGCCTAGCTTAGCGTTGGTCAGCAATAATCATATCAGCCGCTTTTTCGGCAATCATGATTGTTGGCGCATTCGTATTGCCCGACACCAGCGTTGGCATGATGGATGCGTCAACTACGCGTAACCCCGAAAGTCCGTAAACACGAAGCCTTGCATCAACGACATCCCCCGACTTTGGATCAGGCCCCATGCGGCAGGTTGAGACGGGATGATACAAGGTCACGCCAGTTTCACGCGCATAGGCTAGCAGCGCATCATCGGTATCAAGGTCTTTACCTGGGCGTATTTCTGCCTCGACGAGTGGCGACATATGATCACTTTCCATAATTACCCGCGCAATTTTCATTCCGGCAACGTGCACACGGCAATCTTCATCGGTGCTTAGATAATTCTGCCTGATCGCAGGTGCGCTCATCGGGTCAGATGATTTGATATGCACTGAGCCACGGCTTTCTGGCCGCAGCTGGCAAGGACCAAAAGTCATGCCTGGAAATTTATCAAAGACACGTTTTGCCGGGTTAGCAAAGCTGGCATTAGCAATGTGATATTGGATGTCTGGACTAGTAAGACCATCACGCGATCGAACAAACCCACTAAGCGCACCGGCTGGCAGGCTAAGAAGGCCGCGACGTGTTAAGCTATAGCGGATAATCTCGGCTGCTAGCCCAAGTCCATGTGCACGGTTGTTAAGCGAAATGTTTCGTCGCAAACGCCATGATAAGCGGGAGATATAATGATCGGCTAAATGACTGCCTACCCCCGGTAACTCATGGCAAACATTGATGCCATGGCGCGTGATATGGTCGGGCGCACCAATTCCAGATAATTCAAGAATTTGCGGCGACTGAATTGTGCCTGCTGACAGGATAACTTCGCGTCCCACCTTCAAATTATGCGCTTTACCATGACGGTTAAAATGAACCCCATCAACACGTTCTCCGCATAGGCTAATAGATGTAACATGCGCGTGCGTGATAACTCTTAGGTTAGGCCGCTTCCGCGCAGTTTGCAGGTAGGCTTTTTTGGCAGAAAAGCGGAGTCCGTTTTTCTGGGTCACCTGATAATAGCCAAACCCATCCTGACTAGCTCCATTATAGTCCTTGTTACGCGGATAACCTAGCTTTTCGGCTGCATCAATCAGCATATCAAGGGCTTCATAGCGACTGCGTACCGGGGCGACATTCAACGGCCCGCCAATGCCGTGGATTTTGCTGTCAAAATCCATATCACCATTTGCCAATGCCTCACAATGCTCTGCCTTGCGGAAATAAGGCAGCACATCATCATATGACCAGCCACGATTACCGCGTTGGGCCCAGCCATCATAATCGGCTGACTGCCCCCGCACATAAAGCATTGCGTTAATAGCAGATGATCCACCAAGCACTTTACCGCGCGGGATTGCAATACGGCGGTTTCCGCTGCTTTCTTCAGGCTCTGTCTCAAACATCCAATTCATTGCCGGATTAACCATCGTTTTGATATAGCCTGCTGGGATATGAATAAGTGGGTTACGGTCTTCGCCACCGGCCTCAAGAAGCACAACATGACAAGTCGGATCCTCGCTTAAACGTGCGGCCAGAACGCAGCCAGCGGACCCACCGCCAATGACTATATAGTCGGGTTGATAATGATCAAATGCCATTTTAGTTGCCCTTCAAATAAGATTGTTCAGTCCTCGTATGATAAGCGTGAAACCACCGCAAGCCAGTGCAAAATGAACAAAATGACGAAAGGTTTTTTCAGAGATGCGTTGGCGTGTCAAATGCCCCGCTTGTTGTCCGGCGATAGTTGGAATAATCATGGTAGCTGATAACAAGAGGCTATCACCAACAGGAAACCCAGCATGAGAAATACCTAGCCACAAAGCGATATAGCCGAGCGATAGAAACACGCCAAGCAACATCGCAAGCTCGTCTTTGCTAACACGCATCATCATAAATAACTGCACGCTGGGAAAAGAATACATGCTGGTAAAACTGCCCAGAATGCCTGATGTGATGCCTGCTGGAATAATTAGCCGTTTGAGGCTTTGGACTTTTATGGTTCGTTGCCGAAATTGGGGCAGTGGAAAGCTGGATAAGATAGAGTGAAGAGAAATAAGCAGTCCAATCAAAATGCCAAGTGAATGACTATCAACCGTTACCATAATGGGCGCCCCTATTAGCATTATTAGGGTAGCGGCGCCAACAAGTGGCCAAAATTGTCTCAAAATGCGCCAATGCGCTCGATTGAGCCAGATTTGTTGAATGTTGGCCACAATAATTGGTAAGGCAAGAACAGCAACAGTTTCGGGGAGTGACAGTGCAAATAGCATAATGGGTGTAGCAATCAGCGGTAAACCAAATCCTAATGCGCCCTTAACAAAACAGCCTAGAAGAACTGCAGTTAGCACGATTATGAAATCAGCTGAAATTAGAGTCTCGATAATCATCGTGTCATATCCTGAAATACGCAATGGCTGGGATTTTGTTCAGCTTGAAGACATGATGTTGAGCCAGTCTTGTCCCCAATTTCCAACAATCATGTCAGAGGATCAAGCCACCAATCGCATTTCAAGAGCAAGCAGATTAGACAATCTATGGATAGTCCAGGATTAAAGGGATTGTCGACTTAAAAAAATATGCGTACCGTCGACAGGCTTTAGAAGCGTGGGTTGCGGCGTCAAAGGCCGAGCGTCTTTTGAGGCCAGCGGGCGCTCATGTGAGCAGATTTAATAGGCAAGTGTAGGTTCAATCAAAGCCAGCAGGCCTAGGGTTTGTCTATGTTTAGAAATCTTCATTCCTGGGTGTTTATCCCCACATCCTTCATTCAAGAATTGGGCTGTGATGAGCTTTGATGTAATAATGCTCATCATCGCTGGTGCGCTTGCTGGTGGTTTTGCCAATGGCCTTGCTGGGTTTGGTACTGGCCTTTTTGCGCTCGGGTGGTGGCTAGCGGCAATGCCGCCATTAGATGCGGTTGTCACGGTTGTGATCATGTCGTTGGTTGGTGGTTTGCAGGGCTTGTACGCCGTTCGCAACGCCATTGATAAAGTCGAACAAATACGATTTTTAGCACCGGCATTGGTTGGTATTGTCATAGGTTATTTGCTCTTGGATGCGGTGAATGTCACGATGCTGAAACTCCTGGTAGCAAGCCTACTTATTTTGTTTGGTGGTTTTTTTACCTTTCGCAAAACCTTGCCAAAATTAACCAAACGTTATCTTGTGGCCGATATGCTTGTTGGGTTTATTGGTGGTCTCTTTGGTATGGTGGCTGGAATGTCCGGAGCGATTTTAACCATGGGATGCTCACTTTATGACTGGTCAAAGGCGCGTCGACGCGCATTGGTACAGCCTTTCAATATGATCGTCTTGGGAACGGTGCTGGTTTTGATGGCCTGGCGCGGGTCAATCGGCCAGCATATCTGGCTGATTGTTGCGGTGGCCTTTCCATTTTCGATTATTGGCACGCAAACTGGCATTTTTATGTTTCGCTGGTTAAATGATCAGCAGTTTCAGCGGTTGCTGATATGGTTGATTCTTGCATCGGGTCTTGTTCTTGCAGGACGCGAATTAACTGCTATCATGGTTTCGAGGTAGTTTATTAATTGCGTCATTCCAATGTTTAAAAATTAGTTTCAAGGGTGTTGTGATGACTGAAATGCCGATGGGAAGCCGCGATGATGTTCTAGCTGGAGCTGGCACTGGTGGTACGACTAGCTCGCCAGTTGCATTTCCCATTCCGGCTGATGAGCTTGGTAATGTCTCGATTACCCCCGACGGTGCCTTTGAGGCGGGAAGTTATCAAACATTTGTACTGACCTACACGGCGGGTAAATTTGGCATTGATGACTCTGGATCAATGCGCGTTTGTTTTCGGTTTGCTAGTGATCAAACCCGGCCACAATTTGAAGATCCAGAGGGGCCAAACTACACGACTATTGAGGCGTCAAACAATGCCGTTCTTACGTATCATTATGATCCAAAGGGCAATGTGCGTCCGTGGGATAGAACGCTTTATGTGAAAGTTGTGCGCGGGTTCTTGCGTGAAGGTGATCAAATTACCATCACTTTTGGTGATCGGTCGGGTGGCTCGCCGGGGATGCGGTTGCAGACATTCTGTGAAGAGAGTTATGAGTTCCACGTATTGGTTGATCCGATTGCTACCTATTGTTATCAGCCGATGCCTATTCAACCAGTGATTAAAATTATTCCAGGGAAGCCTGATCGTTATTTGGCGGTCGCACCAACCATCCGTGCAGTGAATGAGGTGTTTTCAATTAAATTCAAGGGTGAGGACAAATGGGGTAATCCATCAGATCAGTGCGATATTGTTTTATATCCACGATCCAGTCATCCTATTAAGGGGCTGCCCGAGAGTGTTAGCCTGAAGCCAGGGTCTTTTTCCGGAGAAATTGCAGGCCTTTTTGTTGCAGAGGCCGCTGATCTATATGTAGATTTTCTGGATTGGGCAGGTACGGTAATGTGCCGGACAAACCCAATACGGATTGAGGATCATCCATTATCCAGACATTTTTGGGGTGACCTTCATGGCCAGTCGGAAGAAACCATAGGCACTGGCAGCGCTGAGGCCTATTTTAGGTTTGCCCGTGATTATGCGTTTGTTGATGCCACAGGACATCAGGGCAATGATTTTCAGATTACTGGTGATTTCTGGGCTCAGCTCGACCACCTATGCGATGCGTTTAACGAGGATGGAAAATTTGTTGCCATCCCGGGCTATGAATGGTCTGGCAATACTGGCCTTGGTGGTGACCGCAATATCTATTTCCCAACTGAAGGGCGAACCATTCGCCGGTCTTCGCACGCGCTGGTCAGCGATCATTCTGACATAGACACAGACTGTAATTCAGCTGGCGAGTTATTTGCCGCCTTTGCTGAGTATGGTGAGGACGATGTTGTCGTTTACGCACACTGTGGTGGCCGTTATGCAGATATTGAACTGGCCCATGACGGACGGTTTGAAAAATCCATGGAAATTCACTCAAGTTGGGGTAGTTTTGAATGGCTGGTTCAAGATGCCTTTCGACTTGGATACCGCATTGGCATAGTTGCTAATTCGGATGGGCACAAGGGGCGGCCTGGCGCCAGTTATCCGGGTGCAGCATTGTTTGGTGCGGTTGGTGGGCTGACATGCTTTTTGACTGATAAATTAAGCCGTGGGGCGATTTTAGATGCGATCCGAAAACGTCACCATTACGCGACTACTGGCGGTGAAAATGGCCGACCACTCATCACACTTAACGTAGATTTTCCACAAGGCGGCACAAAATTTCATGACGACCCCCGCCATGGACGTGACAAAGGTACAGCCGCAAATCAGGCAATCATGGGAGATATAGTTCATCTGCCGGCAGGTGGTGCATCACTCAAGGTTGATATACGCGCTAGTGTGGCAATCGAACGTGTTGATATCTTTAATGGTCTAAACTTGATTGAAACCATTCGCCCTTATGCAAAGGAAGACCTTGGCAGTCGTATTCGTGTTATTTGGGAAGGTGCAGAATATCGTGGCCGTTTCCGGCAGGTAATCTGGGATGGATCAGCTTTTTTGTCCGAAAATGAAATTATTTCGGCGAGCCCAATTAATTTTTTTAATAAAGATAAAACGCTGAACCAGCCATCACCAGTTGAATTGAATTGGCGCGCTTTGACTACGGGAAATATTGGTGGGTTTGATATGATGCTTGCCGATCCTTACAGAGGTACGCTTAAGATCGAAACACCATTGATCAAGGCTGGTGTGCCGCTGGAGGATATCGGTTTTGAGGATGAGGTTTTTGACAATAGCGGCGTGTTGCCACGCTACCTTAAGCTATTTCGGCTGCCGACAGTTAACCCGCACAAGACCTTACAGTTTGAGCGCGTGCTCTTTCTTGATGGTGATCGAGATAATCCAATCTTTGTTCGTGTAACTCTGGAAGATGGTACCTTGTGCTGGACAAGCCCAATCTACCTCTATCGCTAGAGTATAACTCTAGCGCTAATGATTCTCACTTCCATATGTACAGCGCCGCAAATACTCAGTTACTTCGGTGCGGGTGCCGAACTTTGATAATGTGCTGGCGTGAATCGGGTGGCGCATACAGATGGAGATTGAGTGTCCCATTTTTTTACAGATTTCACGGAACATCAGTGAATAGCCCAATGTGACGCTGACCCTGCGTGCCATCTGGTATAATAGTGTATTCCGTCCATCAAAATAAAATGGAATTGTTGTTGTGTTGGGAACTTGTGCCAACTTTGCCGCAAAAGTTTTCCACTCGGCATCAATAGCGTTACCAATGAAGTTGGGCGCCAGAGAAATCGCTCCAGCTGGAAAAATAATCACCGCGCCACCATCCTTCAGGTGCTTTGTAGCGTCAGCACGGGTTTTCAAATTGCTAGCAAGTGCGGCTTCAGTTTCATCAAAATCAATTGGCAGAATCTTGTCCATAACTGCGGGTGCCTGGCGCAGAACCCGATGTGTGATGATCTTATAGTCATGCCTTACATTAGCCATTAACGCGCACAACGCTAAACCATCAATCACCCCATATGGATGGTTTGCAATCGCCAGGACCCGTCCGGTAGCCGGAATTGAGGCGGGAATACCGCCGATAGTGCTTCGCGTTAGACTAATTGAAATATCCAGCCGTTGAAGGGCATCAGACCAGAAATTTTGGGTTGGTAAATCTTCATTAACATAATCAAAATACAATTTACGGATACGAGGCTGCCCGGTAATTTTCTCAATTGACCTAATAAGATGGTTTGAAATTGCACCCATTTCTCCGTTTGAAAACGAAAATATAGGATGCGCATCGGTTGGGTGAGAGGCATTCGGTCGCATGCTCAGAGGATTCCCCTGGAAACCTAATTAATCTAACCAAAAGATAGCATTTTTAAGACGCCATGAAAGTAACATTCTCTCTTTTGGTATCAAAATTTGCATCAGTCCAGACTTTATTCTGCGAAGAGCGCACTTTTGCAACTTAAATCTAACATTGATGACTGCGTTGCTTAAAGTTTAAGTGGGGCCTTATATGTTATTTTCTAGAGAGGGTTGCAGCATGAAACGCGACATCATCACAAGTTGCGGATTGGCTGTCCAGCAATCATTGCCTCAACTGCTTCTAGTGTTTCGCCGTAAAAAATTTCCATGGTCTCACGCGTGACATAGCCTATATGAGGGGTCATCAAAAGATTGGGTGTTGCACGCAAAGGATCATCCGAGGGCACAGGTTCGAGATCATAGACATCAATCGCCGCGCCAGCGATTTGTCCGGTGGCAAGTGCATTGGTCAATGCCTGCATATCTATGATAGGGGCGCGTGAGGTATTAACCAAATACGCCTCGGGTTTCATCATTGCCAACTCTTTTGCAGCGACTAGATGGCGAACCCGGTCAGATAATTTTAGATGAATTGAGATGAAATCTGAAGTTTTGAAGAGGGTGCTTCGATCAACATAGGAAACACCTACCTCATTACATCGCTCAACAGTTAGGTTCTGAGACCATGCCTGAACATTCATGCCAAAAGCCTTAGCGTAATGAGCAAGCTGTTCTCCAAGTCTGCCAAGGCCCAAGATGCCTAGTTTCGTCCCACGAAGATCACGCCCGAGATGTGTTTGCCAGCCGCCATTGCGCATTGAAGTCGCGCTGGCAAAAAGCTGTCGGGCCTGCATTGTAATCAAGCTAAAGGCGAGTTCAGACGTAGCATGGCCGGGTGAGCTGGTTCCACTTACCATGATGCTCCGGGCTTTGGCCGCATCAATGTCCAGTGCCGCATTTCGCATACCGCTGGTCACAATTCCCTTTAGGTTTGGGAGCTTATCCATCAAAGCAGCAGTAATGGGGGTGCGCTCGCGCATCATGCAAATGATGTCATAGGGCTGCAAGCGTGCAACAAGCGGATCGCCTCTGACAGTGTCATGAAATACGTCAATCTGGACATTTGCACCAAGTTGGCTCCAGTCACAGCTGGATAACGCACAATCAAGCCAGTCATCTAAAATTGCCAATTTCATTTTTCAAATCCCTATCTTTAATTCGGTGACTTTGTGTTAGTTGGAATGAGATTTCGTTTTTGAGCATAAGCAACGAGAAAGGGCAGGCTGATGAATACTAGCATCACTCTTATAGTGTGATGAAACGCAACAAAGGCGACATCAAATCCGAATATCAATGCCAGCAAAGTCACTTCATAGAGGCCGCCTGGAACAAAGGCGAGAAGCATCATTATGAAATCAATCTCAGTCAAGGCCGCGATTACATAAGCAGTGCCGCCATAGGTCAGCAATATAATTACAGAATTGACCGTTGCATCCCGTATATAGCCGGATAGTTCGATAAACGGTACTCGTGCCAGCCGCCCACCAACCGAGCTGCCTATGACTATCTGAGCGATAATAACAAACTCACTAATCCGCGGTAACTCGACCCACCCGAGGATATGAAGTAACGAGCTAAAGATCAGAGGTCCGACCAGATGCGGCATTGGGATTCGCAGCAGTTGTGCCAATGGTAAGCTGAATGTAGCAATCGCAAAAAATGATAGCAGATCTTTTGTTTCGACAGTGTACATGCTTGGCATTGCTAACAGTGCCGTATTTGATGCCGCAACGGCTGCTTGGCCCTCCACCAATGCCAGAAGCAAAGGGGTAGAGCAAAACACCAGTGCTACACGTACCAGATGAAAAAGTGCGACTACATAGTCTTTTTCCACCAGATCGCGGCTCATCGCAGTAACCTCTGCCTGACCTCCTGGAATGCAGCTCAATAGAGCCATAACAAAGCTGTATTTGCGCACTCGAATCAGATAGGTAAGTCCAGCTAAGGTCGCGAGAACTGTCGCAAAAATCATTGCCGCAACAGTAATACTAGCCGAACCTATATGTGCTAGAATATCAGGCCGGAAATTGGCTCCGATCAATGTTCCAAGCCCAAGAATAACCGGCACATGAAGCCAGCGCGGTATGCCAACATGGGTTTGAATTAGTGGCACTGCTGCGCCAATAGTCCAGACGCCAAAGAGGCTACCAAGCAGGAAAGGTGCAGGCAAACCGATAAACTGAAACGCGTACCCGGTGCCAAAGGCAATCGATGTGGTTACAATGATATTTTGGATATCCGACATCACGGGCCGCATGGAAACTCCTTTAGGGGTAGGTGATGTTCGGGCGGTTTAAGCCCTTCATATGAAGTCCGGTTTCATAACATCTGGATGGTAAGCAGGCTAATCCATATTTTCCTTATGCCCAGATGCGATGATTTGCAGGCGTGCCTTGACAGCATTTTGTAAATGCGCATGGGCCGCCAGCTTGGCAGCAGCTGGATCATTTGTTTGAATTGCATAATTTATCGCATCATGCTCGACACCGATTTCACGCACACGTGCGCTCAGGCTATAAGCAGTGGGGCCAAGCAGGACCATCAGTGTGCTGAGGCGCTGCAAGGTTTCGATTAGAAAAGGATTATGACTGGCAAGCGCGATGGATTGATGGAACTGCCCGTTTAATTTGGCCAGTGCTGCTGGATCACTGCCTTCATTTACAAGGCTCGCTTCCCGGGCTCTGATCTCGGCAACAAATTCGCGTTCAGCCAGACTTGCCTGTGCCGCCGCCAACTCGGCTGCCATCGATTCCAATTCGGCGCGTAACTGGTAGAGAGCGTGAATGTCCTGATAGCCGAGCGTGCGAACCCGCAGCCCGCCATCATCCCCAATCGAGAGAATGCCCTCAGCCTTCAGCCCTGCAATAGCCTCGCGCAGCGGAGTACGGCTGACCCCCAGCTTTTGTCCAAGGTCGAGTTCTTTCAGCCGCGCACCAGGCGCAATGTCACCAGCTGTTATCGCCGCCAGCAGAATATGCCTAATACGCGCGGTCGCTGCGAGATTGTCGCCGTAATTATCCTGCACTGCCAGGTCATGTGCCCCCCAGTCTGTTGACATGAACGCCTCCTCTTTCGTATAGTGTATGCAAATGTATGCAATATATCAAGGCGCCCTGCATGTCAGATAACAACAGTCAGTATTTTTTTGAAAAATCTTGGGATATCGTGGTTATTGGTGGCGGCAATGCGGGGGTTTGCGCAGCGATCACTGCAGCTGAGCGTGGGTGTTCAGTATTGGTTATTGAGACTGCGCCACGCGATTTCCGTGGTGGAAACACTCGGCACACTCGAAACCTTCGTTCCGTTCACGATGAGCCAACAGATGTGATGTCGGATCGCTACACCTTTGAGGAATATTGGGATGACCTTATGAGGGTCACCAAAGGCGTTACAAATGAGCATCTTGCAAAACTAACATTGAAAAGTTCACAAGCGTTGATGGAATGGTTGATTGAACGCGGTGTGAGATTCCAGACAGCCTTATCAGGCACATTAAACCTGAACCATACGAATGCCTTTTTCCTTGGCGGTGGCCGGGCAATGCTAAACAGCCTGTGCCGTCATGCGGAATCGGTTGGGGTGCAATTTATCTATGAAGCTGAAGTAACCGATATTGCGCTTGAAAACGGCTTTTGTGAGTCGATTGATGTTTTTTGGCAGGGTCAGTCGCATTATATCCGCTGCAAACAGCTTATTACTGCGGCAGGCGGGTTTGAAGCCGATCTCGATTGGCTGGCCGAGGGCTGGGGAGATGCAGCGAAGAATTTTCTAGTGCGAGGCACGCCCTATAACAAAGGCAGAGTGTTGCGCGTATTGCTGGATCGTGGCGCACAGCCGGTGGGTGCGCTTGATCAGTGCCATGCAGTGGCGATTGATGCCCGTGCGCCGAAATATGATGGCGGAATTGCCAGCCGCGTTGATGGGGTTCCATTCGGTGTGGTGCTCAACAACAGCGCTGAGAGGTTTTACGACGAAGGTGAGGACTTTTGGCCGAAGCGCTATGCGATCTGGGGGCGTTTGGTGGCCACGCAGCCGGATCAGATTGCTTATGCCATTGTTGATTCTGAAGGGGTGGAGCGGTTCATGCCTTCGGTGTTTACGCCGATTGTTGATGATACGATTGATGGGCTGGCTAGTAAGCTCGGTATTGATCCAAAGGCGGCGAAGAAAACTGTTGATGCGTTCAATGCAGCCTGTCCTGCCGGCCCGATTGACCAGATGGTCCTCGATGGCAAAGCCACAACTGGTCTGACCCCGGAGAAAACCAATTGGTCGGCACCAATTCAAAAGCCGCCTTTTTACGGATACCCCCTTCGACCAGGGATCACATTTACCTACATGGGGGTTGCGGTGAATGATCGGGCGCAGGTTTTGATGCAGGACGGCAAACCTGCGGGAAACCTTTTTGCTGCCGGTGAAATCATGGCCGGAAATGTTCTCGGCCAAGGATATTTAGGCGGAATTGGCATGACAATCGGCGGCGTCTTTGGCCGCATTGCAGGAGCGGAGGCAGCGCGTGTCCTTAACCGATAAAATCGAAGCTGAGGGGTTTGACCTTAAGGCACTGCTTGATCCTGACGCGGCCGGTGAGGTTGCCCGGGTGATGCAGATCTGTAATGCCTGTCGTTATTGCGAGGGGTTTTGTGCAGTATTTCCGGCGATGACCCTTCGTCGTCAATTTGACGAGGGTGATGTCGGCTATCTTGCCAATCTTTGCCACAATTGTGGTGCCTGTTATCACGCCTGCCAATATGCCCCACCGCATGAATTTGGCGTGAATGTACCGCAGGCGCTGGCTGCGGCGCGCAACGACAGCTATGCCGCCTATGCCTGGCCGGCGCGAATGGCCGGGTTGTTCAGGCGTAATGGGCTGGTCGTCACTCTGGTGATCTCGTCTGGTTTGGCGATTACCGTGGGGGTGATGCTGGCGATGATTGCGCCGCAGCTGTTCTGGGGTGTGCATGTCGGCGAGGGCGCATTTTACAAGATCATGCCGCATACAGTCATGGCAGGGATTCCGCTGGTGATTTCAGCTTTTGTGCTGATGTCATTCATCATGGGCTGGCGGCTTTACTGGCGCCATACAGGCGCGAAATGGGGCGGTTTTGGCGATCTGTTTGACGCCATCAAGGCTGCGGCTAGTTTGCGCCATCTTGGCGGCGACTCGTCTAGCACCATGTTATCGGGGCCGGGCTGTCCGACCGGCGATGACCGGTCAAGCAACTCGCGGCGCATTTATCATCAACTGACGATGTACGGGTTTTTGCTGTGTTTTGCCGCAACCTCGGTTGGCACGATCTATCATTATGTGTTTGGCCGTGAGGCGCCATACGGCTATCTGGAATTACCGGTGGTGCTTGGCACGGTTGGTGGCATTATCTTATGTATTGGCACGGCTGGCCTGTTCGTCGAAAAACGGCGAATGCATCCATCGGTTCGCCATGATGAAGGGCTTGGCATGGATTACGCCTTCATCGTGTCGCTGTTTTTTGTCAGCTTTACCGGATTGTTGTTACTTGCAGTGCGCGAGACCAGCTATATGGGTGTGACTTTGGCTATCCATTTAGGCGTTGTTTACGGGTTTTTCCTGATCCTGCCATTTTCAAAATTTGTGCATGGACTGTATCGGTTTGCCGCCCTGATCACCAGTGCGGGTGAGGCACGCCGCGGCTAGCCACCTGCATTGCCGACAATAATGCGATATTAACTGGTGGATTAATTCTGGGTTTAATAGCCAAATGTCTTTGAGATGGCTTTGGCTGACTCGACCAACAATGTGCGCCGTGCCATTGCCTCGTCCAAATCAAAGCGCTGTTTCGGCCCATGAATCGCCAGCGCCGCGACATAACGCCTGCGTGAGTCCAGCACCGGCACGGCAATCGCAATCATGCCGTCATGGAATTCTTCCAAATCAAGCGCAAAGCCATCTTTGCTGATCCGTTGCAACTCGTCCTCCAGTGTTTCGGTATTGGTATGGGTGTGTTCTGTATAGGCGCGTAGGTCCAAGCTATCGATCAAAACCCGCCGTTTTTTTGGCGGCATGCTAGCAAGATAGGTCTTGCCGCTTGCTGTGCAATGAAAAGGTACATGTGTTCCGACTGGCAGCAGAACCCGGAAGGGCCAATTCGTCTCGACACGGTCAGCATAGATCATGCCCTTGATTTCTGGCCTGACGAAATTCACCGTTTCGCCGGCCTTGCGCGCGATATTCTGCAAAATTTGATGGCGCGTGGTCTGGCCGGTTGCGTGCTGTGCCAACCCTGCAGCAAGCGAAAGAAGGCGTTTTGTAGGGTGAAGACGGCGTGCCTGTTTGACAAGATAACCCTCGGCAATCAGTGTCTGGCAAAGCCGATGCAGACTTTGCTTGGGCCAGTCGAGCTGTTCGTTGATCTCGGTTGGCGTAAGGGGGCGTCCGGCATCTGCGATCACTTCAAATATCCTCAAGATCCGCAAATTTGGTGGAGTTGAGTCGGTCATTATGGTGCCTCCTTTCACGCGCAACTACCACACGAAAAGAACAATGGCGGCAAAATTGTCTTGAACAAGCCACAGATTCGTGCATCATTTTACTCTTTCTCTAATAATAGAGACTAAAAGTCTCAAAAAGTAAAAATAAATATTTAGGGGCGGCGATTGGAGTTTGATTACGTCATCATTGGCGCTGGGTCGGCTGGTTGTGTAATTGCGAACCGTCTGTCGGCGAACCCGTCTGTTTCCGTGGCGCTGGTCGAGGCCGGAGGCCGGGATAGCTATCCATGGATTCATATTCCAGTCGGTTATTTCAAAACCATGGGTAATCCAAAAACCGACTGGTGCTATCGTACACAGCCTGACCCTGGGTTGAACGGGCGTTCGATCAATTGGCCGCGAGGCAAGGTGCTTGGCGGCAGCAGTTCGATCAACGGGCTTTTATATGTTCGTGGGCAATCACAGGATTTTGATCATTGGCGCCAGCTTGGCAATGCGGGTTGGAGCTGGGGTGACGTGCTGCCATTGTTCCGGCGGGCCGAAAATTGGGAAGGTGCGCCATCGCCTGAACGAGGTGTTGGGGGCCCTTTGAATGTATCGGAAAACAAGGTTGATCGTGACATTATTGATGCGTGGGTTGATGCGGCGGCAAATGCTGGGTACCGGCGCACGGACGATTATAACCGCGAAGATCAAGAGGGTGTTGGCTTTTTTCAGATGACGATGAAAAATGGTCGACGCTGTAGTACGGCCGCAGCGTATCTGAAGCCGGTTCTGGCGCGTAAAAATTTGCATATCTTCACCCATGCGCATACTGACAGGATCGAGTTCGAGGATAAGCGTGCCACCGCAGCGTTGGTCAGGATTAACGGAAAAAATCAGCGGATCAGCGCGCGGCGCGAGATCATTCTGTCGGCAGGGGCGATTGGATCGCCGCAGCTCCTGATGCTATCTGGCATTGGCGATCAGCATGATCTTGGCCAGCACGGCATTGCCGCAACTCATCATTTGCCGGGGGTAGGGCGTAATCTGCAGGACCATTTGCAAGCCCGCCCCGTTTTTAAATGCAATGCCAGCACAATCAATACCGAAACTAAAGACCCGTTTCAGCTTGCAAAAATTGCGCTGAAATACGCGCTGAAACGATCTGGCCCGATGGCAATGGCAGCCAGTCTTGGCACGGCATTTCTGAAAACACATCTGGCTTTAGAAACACCTGACATTCAGTTTCATCTACAGCCGTTCAGCGCTGACAATATTGCAGATGGCAGCCATGATTTTTCGGCCTTTACCGCCTCGGTTTTACAGTTGAGGCCGGAAAGCAGGGGTCATATCGAACTGGTTTCATCAAAGCCTGAGGATTATCCAGCGATCCATCCGAATTATCTGGCAACTAAAACTGACTGCGAAACGCTTGTCGCCGGTATCAAGATTGCCCGTGCGGTTTGCCGTACCGATCCGGTCAAATCACTGATTACCGAAGAGCACGCGCCGGGGCCAGCTGTGGCAGATAATGATGATGCGGCGATCCTTGAATGGGCGCGCAATACCTCTACAACGATCTATCATCCCACCGGCACCTGTAAAATGGGTCAGGATAAAATGGCGGTTGTTGATGAAAAGCTGCGCGTTTATGGCGTAAGCAGATTGCGGGTTGCAGATGCTTCGATCATGCCGACCATCACCTCGGGTAATACCAATGCGCCGACCATAATGATTGGGGAAAAACTCTCAGATTTGATCTTAGAGGGGCGGGATGAATATCAGCGGTCTTGATTTTACCCGATATGGTATCGCCGAGGTAACTGATATTGCGCAGATCATTTTCGCCGATATCATCTTGTCGGGTGATAATGCGCTAGTGATCGGTATGGCGGCGGCAGGGCTGGCCCCTGGGCAACGCAAACGTGCGATTGCCATTGGCATGGCGGTGGCGGCGATATTGCGCATTGTCTTTGCAGTTGTCGCTGCTCAATTGCTGGCAATCAAGGGCATTCTCTTGATTGGTGGCGGATTGCTCGCCTGGGTCTGCTACCGCTTCTACCAAGATTTGAAAGACTTTAACGGTAACGCCGCAAGCGGGGCCGCGCTGGGTGAGGCGGAAGCAGACAAGCCGGCGGAAAAAAGCTTTGGTCGCGCCTTGGTAACCATATTAGTTGCTGATGTGTCTATGTCGATTGATAATATTGTCGCGGTGGCAGCGATTGCCCGCGATAACACGGTGCTTTTGATTTTTGGCCTCGGGCTGGCGATCGCCTTTATGGCGTTTAGTGCCTCGCTAATTATGCGGGTGATGATCAGGCATCGGTGGTTGTCTTATCTCGGATTATGGTTCCTGATCTATCTGACGGTTATAATGATCTATGATGGATTAATCGATCTTGGGTTTATCACGGCGATCTTTTAGTGTTGTCGAAAAGGGCGAGATGTGAATTGGTTTATCAGGTAAGTGGAAATGATGTTTGGTTTGATTGTCGGAAATGGCTGTAGTCGGACAAAACTATGTTGAAAGATCTTCATCAGCATGGTGCGGCTAGGAGGAATAGCTGAAGGTAACTTGAAAGACACTATTATGGAATGATGGAATTTATGGTAATTCAGTTGACTGGTCTCGCATTAATCTTTCTGTTTAGGCAGATTGCGTTATGGCTTCCGACTTACATTTATGGGCAATGGGAATCTAAATGACGATAACTTATCTGAAGAAGGCGGAAAAAACGCCGCAAACCGGCAGTGATGAAACACGCAAGATCGTTGCTGATATGCTTGCTAAAATTGAGGCGGATGGCGAGGAGGCTGCGCTTGCCTATGGGCGTGATCTTGACGGCTATAGCGGCGCTGCGATTGTCAGTGGTGAGGTGATTGCGGCAGCAGCGGCAACAGTTTCGCCGCAGTTAAAGGACGATATTCAATTTGCCTATGACAGGGTAACAAAATTTGCCAAGGCCCAGCTCGCATCGATTAACGAATTTGAAACCGAATTATCGCCCGGATTATGGGCTGGCCAGAAACTGATCCCGATTGAAACGGCGGGCTGTTATGTACCGGGCGGTCGTTATGCTCATGTGGCCTCGGCGATTATGTCAATTGCTACGGCCAAGGTGGCGGGTGTTAATCACGTCGTTGCATGTACCGCGCCGCATGGCAAGGAAGGCCCAAATCCGGCGATTATTTATGCGATGAATCTTTGTGGGGCCGATACCATTCTATCGCTTGGCGGCGTTCAGGGGATTGCCGCGATGGCCTTTGGGTTATTTACCGGCAAACCGGCGCGTATTCTGGTCGGCCCAGGAAACCGGTTTGTTGCCGAGGCAAAACGAATGCTTTATGGCCGTGTCGGCATTGATATGTTTGCAGGCCCGACCGAAATTGCGGTGATTGCTGATGATAGCGCTGATGCGGCGGTGGTCGCCGAAGATCTGGTCAGTCAGGCCGAACATGGCCCAGACTCGCCGGCATGGCTGATCACGACATCGCGCCAGTTAGCCGACGATGTGATGGCGCAAATGGATCGTCATTTTAATGCCTTGCCGGAAACTGCGCGGAATGCCGCCGCCGTGGAATGGCGCGATTATGGCGAGGTGATTTTGTGTGATAGTGACGAGGAAGCGGCCCAAATGTCGGATGAATATGCCGCCGAACATCTTGAAATTCATACCAGCAAGGATGAATGGTATACGGCGCGTCTAAAAAACTATGGCTCGCTGTTTATTGGTGAGGAAACCACCGTAACTTACGGCGATAAATGTTCGGGCACAAACCATATCCTGCCAACGAAGGGTGCGGCACATTACACCGGCGGTCTTTCGGTTCACAAATATCTGAAGATTGTCACCACGCAGCGCATGACTAAAGCCGCCAATCGCGAGGTTGGGCAGGCGGCTGCACGGATTTCGCGGCTGGAGGGTATGGAAGGGCATGCACGCGCGGCTGATGTGCGGTTGCGTAAATATTTCCCTGGAGAAAATCTTGGCTGATGTTGGCATGAGCCTTTTTGATATCGCTGGCAAAACCGCTCTGATTACAGGGGGCGGCAGTGGGCTTGGCCAGTTTATGGCGAAGGCACTTGCCGAGGCTGGGGCGCATATCTATCTCGTTGGACGACGTGAGGACAGATTAAAAGCAAGTCTTGGCGGCAAAGATGGGGCGGTGTTTCCGCTTGATCTGGTCGAACCCGGTGCGGCGGACCGCTTGTTTGAGATGGTCTTGGCACATGGCAGACAGCCTAATATCATCGTCAATGCGGCCGGTATCAATCCGCGGCGGCCGGCGGATGAAATTTCTGAGGCCGAATGGCATTATACAGTCGATCTGAATTTGAATGTTCCGTTTCTGGTTAGCCAGAAATTTGTACCGCATATGAAACAGGCGGGGTGGGGACGAATTATCAATATCGCCTCTTTGCAATCAACCCGTGCCTTTGAAAATGGCATTGCTTACGGCGCGGCCAAAGGCGGTATCCTACAGCTTACCCGGGCGATGGCACAGGCATGGTCGCCCCACGGGATTACCGCTAATGCGCTGGCTCCGGGATTTTTCCCGACGGAATTGACCGCGCCGGTTTTTGCTGATCAGGCCGCTGCGCAAAGGCTCGCAAATGCGACCGCGATTGGTCGCAATGGGGTGCTTGAGGATATTCGGGGGCCATTGCTGTTTTTGGCGTCAGATGCCAGCAGCTATGTTACCGGCCAGTCAATTGCGGTAGATGGGGGGTTCACGGCAAAATGAAAGCGCTTGTTTATACTGGCACGCAATTGTCGGAGATTCGTGATGTTGAATTGCCGGTTGCCGGCCCAGGTCAGGTTTTGGTTGATCTGGCCTTTTGCGGTATCTGCGGATCGGATATGCACGCATGGCACGGGCATGATGAACGCCGCGTGCCACCGCTTGTGCTTGGGCATGAAGCTGTTGGCATTGTGCAGGCCGTTGCGGTTGCCACTAATGTTACAAGTGGTCTTATTGGTAAACGGGTCGCGATTAATCCATTGATGACCTGCGGGATTTGTGATTTCTGCACGAGCGGCGATGAGCATCTGTGCGCTAAGCGTGAATTGATTGGCATGCGGGTTCCGGGTGCCTTTGCTGAAAAACTGGCGATTGATGCTGGTAATTTAACCGTGATTGATGATGGCTTGTCATTTGCCGAGGCAGTCCTTGCCGAGCCGCTGGCCTGTTCGGTTCATGCGGTGCGCCTTGCCTGCCAGCTTAGCGGGGATAATCTCGATGCTGGC
>Ga0181552_10001314_pt1 | contig 18924 bp, 17 predicted proteins | sample 011ome_18_FD_130583 | JGI IMG/M metagenome (GOLD analysis project Ga0181552, IMG submission 130583) | Coastal salt marsh microbial communities from the Groves Creek Marsh, Skidaway Island, Georgia - 011501BT metaG (megahit assembly) | ecosystem: Environmental > Aquatic > Marine > Intertidal...
ATGTGCGCGCCCAGGGTGTCTAAGCGGTATACGATGGTGTGGCTACAGGGGCCTGTAGCTCAGTTGGTTAGAGCGCCACGTTTACACCGTGGATGTCGGGGGTTCGAGTCCCTCCGGGCCCACCACATTTTTTCAGGAGTAGCCAATGTCTCTCACTCCCACCGATACCGTCTCACTTGCTCGCTCCTTTTTTGATGCAGCGAGAGCGCCCCACCTGCACCCACGGCCCAGCCACACCAGCTCAATCAGCGTGGACGAGGCCTATGGCGTCCAAGCAGCGCAAGTTGCCCTGATGGAGGCAGGCGGAGAATCTGTGGTCGCGATCAAGCTCGGGCTCACTGACCAAGGTCAGCGAGATGCCCAAGGGTGGAATGCTCCCTCATTTGGCACGCTGACTAACGCGATGATTCTTCGAGAGGGTGACGAGTTTTCTGTTGCGGGAAGCATCATGCCCCGCGTTGAGCCAGAAATTGTGGTTGTCCTGGGAGCTGAGATCACATCCTCGATCACGCTCGATGCACTTGCATCCCAGATCGCCTCAATCCACGTGGGTATCGAAATTGTGGACCCTCGATTCGATGACCCGGCTTTCATCCTCACTGATGCGCTGTGCGACAACGCAGCCGCCCGCTCGGGAGTGTGGGCTGCACACGGGCTCTCGCCCCACGACATTGATCTCTCGGAGGTCACCGCCACGTTGAGTATTGATGGAGACGTGGTCCTCACCGGTCACGGATCTGCCTTGATGGGCAATCCACTGCTGCTGGTGAAAGAAGTAATTGACGAGCGGCTCCGTCTGGGCCTTCCTGTGCCGAAAGGTTTGGCAATCTTCACCGGCAATCTCGCGGGCAAAGCCCACGCCGTCACTGCCGGTCAAGAAGTTGTGGTGAGTGCGGGAGCACTCGGTGAGATCACGCTCAGAACTGTGGCTTAAAACAGAAGGTCAATTACCAAGGCGATAAAAATCACGACGAAGATCGCAGGCGTGACGAACTTCGGAACCCACAACCACCCCACAGAGCCCTTCACGGTTTGGTCGTATTCACCGCCGACTAAGTCTTTGGCAATCTGCTCGGCTTCTGCTGCGGATTGGAACTGGGCGAGCGCTCCAAGAATTCCAGAGGCCAACAAGATGCCGACTGCCGCAATTCGAGTCATCAGGCTGGCCTCTGCCAGCCCGAACTGGAGCAGTGCCACTGTCGTGATGAGCAGGAGGGTGGGGGCAATTTGAGAGACAATGAGGTGCAGTCTGGCGCGTTGCCACCCTGCGAACTTTTCAGACGACATAGCTACTCACCCTTCGATACCGACGACTCGTTGCCCACAGGCTAGCGGGATAACCACGCACAAGGCCAGGTCAGATGTCCACCACCTACTCAGCACTCATGGTGATCGCGGCATCGCTGTTGTGGGGAACAACGGGAACCATCGCCCACTCGATTGGGGGAGTAATCTCTCCACTCACCATTGGTGCAGTGACCATGGGTGTGGGAGGCCTCATCCTGGCTGCGATGTCTTGGTCTGGTGTTCGCGACATTCTTCTCGACCAGAAAGCCAGGCGCTGGGCTGTGTGGGGAGGACTCGGTGTTGTGGTGTATCCGCTTGGTTTTTACACCGGTATGGACTTAGCAGGCGTTGCCGTAGGGAACATCGTGGCCCTTGGCACAGGCCCGATTGTGGGGGCACTGCTGGAGTGGAGGCTCGATAAGAAGAAGCCCACTACGGGCTGGTGGGTCGCCACCATCACCGGAGTAAACGGGGTCATCCTGATCTCCACCTCCAATCACTCAGGCACCACCGCAGATTCCGAATTGTTTGGAGTAGGAGTGGCCGTCGCGTTGCTAGCTGGTGTGGGATACGGAGTCTTCTCCTATGCCATGGGTCGCATCATCGACGCGGGCCATTCCGCATTGGCGTCTGCAGGTGCGACCTTTGGCGTGGGGTCGATACCGCTTCTGGTGATTGTTGCCGTCAGTGCACCTGCCATCCTCGCCGCACCGGGGTCCTGGGTGGGGCTTAGCTACCTGGTGCTTGGTCCCATGGTGATCAGCTATGTCTTGTATTCGCGTGCCATGAAACGCCTGAGCTCATCAAGTGTGCTCACCATCGCACTCACCGAGCCCGCTGTGGCCACACTCCTTGCCGTGTGGATCGTAGGAGAGCGGTTTGATCTCACCGGAGCGCTTGGCATTGTCCTCATCGCGCTCGCCGTGATTGGCGCCACTCGTTCGGCGGCTGAGCGAAACAACCCGCCATCGATTTAAGGTTGATGTTATGAATCTGGGCCCAACCGACGACGACCACGGCAACGACCAGCCACGGCGGTCAACTTTTTCCCCGCCCGAGGTCGATCAAGAGGTTCCCTTGAACCTCGGCGACGACCAGGCGGACACGGCACCACCCGCACCTACTCGTCCTCCCGTGACGCCACCTCCGGTCGCGCCCGTGGTGCCAAGTGGCACCCCCTCTATCCCGCCGCCGCCTGCCAGGTCGTCGCTTAGTGACCAGGAGATTTTTGCAACGCTCGGACACGGTGGAAACACTGAAGCGTTGATGAATGCGCTGCAAGAACAGGTCGAGCTTCGCAAGATTGAAAACGAAGAGTTCGAGTCGTGGGCTGAGCTCATTCGCCAAAGCACCGACGAAGACGCCGCTGAATCCACTATCGCTCAGGCACGAATTGAGTTTGGTGGCTACGAAACTGGTCAGATTCCTATCGTCGAGGTCGATGAAGAAGTATCTGAAGAGCCCGTAGCTCTCGTTGAGCCTGAGGCGGCAGACGACCTCGCTGACTTTGTCCTGCCACGTCTTGGCCAAGCGCCGGTTGAAGAAGATCCTGCTCCAGCTGAAGTGTCGGTTGAGAGCGTCGAGGAGCAACCTGCCCCACTTGGTGAATTTGAACAGGTTCTCAGTGACGAAGACGCCGTGAGCCCTCCCACCAACGCGTGGCCACTGCCGAGCGTCGAACAAAGCACACCAGAGCCACTGGTCGAGCCAGAGCCAGAGCCCGTTCAGGAGCCTGTGTTCTCGTCACCTACTCCGGTAGAGCCAGAGCCCGCTCCAGAACCAGAACTTGACGTTCCCCAACCTGTCTCCGCGAAGGAGCCCGCTCCAAGCGCTGAGATGCCAGGAGTTGCTCTCACTGCCGAGCAGATGGTGTTTGCACCTGCCAAGCGATTGTCGTTTGACCACGTTGGCGAAGAAATCAGCCCGGATAATGCACGAAGCGACAAGGGTCTTCAACTGTTTTGGACCTGGTGGGCTGTGGGAGCTCCGATTGTGGGCGTGCTCTTGGGCGCCTACCTCGTCGACACTGGCCTGAACCTCGTCCAGGCAGTCATCGCCTCCATCCTGGGTGTAGTAGTTGCCTCGTTGCCCGTGGTGGTGGGCACGATTGTAGGAATTCGAACAGGGCTGCCCACACTTGTGGCATCACGCGCGGCCTACGGTCTGGCCGGAAATATCATCCCGGCAATCGTGATGACTCTTGTGCGCATTCTTGTCGCAGGAGTGTTTATTTGGTCGTCGGCTTGGATGGTTTCTGGCATCTTGCTGGAGTCCAACTATTGGAATGGTGACCCGGCAATTATTGAAGTCATTACCGGCGCAATCGCGGTTGTTGCCACGATTACTTTGGCGCTGATCGGTCGCGGAATGATCCAGTGGACACTCTGGGTCTCGGCGGGACTTGCAACCCTGGGCCTGATCTTTGTGGTGGTGGTGACCGCGCCCGTGATGGGTAGCGCAGCTCTCGCTGGTCAAGGCGCTTCAACTGGGGCGCTCATTGCCGCAGTGGCGTTAGTGATGAGTGTGTTCATGATCACCTGGGCGCACTTTGGCACAGACCTTGCGCGCTTCCACCGCCCCTACGGAACCGCTAGTGGCACGTCGTTGGCAGCACTTGGAGCAGTGGTTCCACCCATCCTCGTGTTGGCGTGGGGCGCAATGCTCGCTGCGTCAGACGCTGCATTCCGCGAGGCACTCTTTGCCGACTTCTTTGACACCGTCTTGGAGCTGGCACCCGAGTGGTATCCGATTCCAGCTGTCTTGGTCCTTGCGTTGCCTCTTATTGGCTTAGCGGCCCTCGCGCTTCACTCTGCGGGATACGCCGTGATCAGCCTCGGTGTGAAAATGTCCCGCTACGTCGGTGTAGCGATCGCGGGGGCAATCGCTGCGCTGATTGCACTGGGCATAGTCGTGTTTATCCCAGGGTTCACGCACTACCTTTCCGACCTCGCTCTCATTACTGGAGTCTTGGTGGCCTCAGTGGTCGGTGGAATCTCCGGAGAAGTATTGACCAGGCGAGTACACCTTGACGCCAGATTGCTCACTGGTGAAGCTGGAAACTACTACCGCTGGCGTATTGCCCCCGTGATTGGCTTTGTCGTCGCAGCCGATGTCGGGCTAGGCCTTGTTGAAACGGACATTCCAGGCCTTAGCTGGATCGGTTACCACGTGGGTTATCTCTCGATGGCCGGAATCGACGTGTCGGGTTGGCAAATGGGCCCACTCGCGGCACTCATCGTCGCTTTGGCGTTCAACCTTTTCGCGGGTATTAAGACCGGCGTTGAATTAGGGCCCGAGAAGGCAGCGAAATAGTGGCTGCCACACCGACCCTCGCTGATGCCGTCGCTGTCCTCGACGAGCTCTTTCCCCCCGCAGGCGCAGAAGCCTGGGACCGAGTCGGGCTCGTCACAGGCAGGCTCGACCAAGAAGTAAGCAGTATTCGACTCGTGGTTGACGTCGTAGCCGACACTGTGCAGGAAGCCGTAGCCGACAGCGTCGACTTGATAGTGGCCCACCACCCGTTGCTTCTTCGCGGAGTGCACTCGGTGGCAGAGGACGACTACAAGGGCGCTTTGGTGTCAACGCTGATTCGAAACGACACCGCGTTGTATTCAGCGCACACCAACGCCGACGCCGTCGACGTGGGAACGTCAGAAACTCTGGCCAGAGCTTTGGGTCTCAGTTCGCTCGCCCCCATCCAGGAGGGCCTAAGCCCCAACAGTGGTATCGGCCGTGTGGGAATGCTGAAGAAACCTATGAGCCTCTACGACCTGGCCACGGCGCTTGGCAAACTTGTGCCGCAGTCTGCAAGCGGCATTCGAGTGTCGGGAAACCCCGAGGCCATGGTGACGTCGGTGGCCCTGTGCACCGGGGCGGGAGATTCACTCCTGGGTCATCCCGCAGTTCGTGACGCCGATGTGTACATCACCGGAGACCTCAGGCACCACCCCGCCAGTGAAGCCCAGGAAAACAGACTCCATGGCCGCGGGCCTGCCTTGATTGATGTCTCCCACTTTGCCTCAGAATGGTTCTTCCTCGACACCGTGAAGTCCGTATTGGAGAAGAAGCTTCCAGGAGTAAGCGTCAGTGTGAGCGAGATTGTCACTGACCCCTGGGATTTCGTCGTTCACCCCAGCTAAGGCCACCTAAACTGGGCTGACCAGGGCAGGAAGGAAGCCGAGGATGAAAGCGGATCCCGCTGACCAGGAGCGACTACTCGAGCTACAGCAGCTCGACACCCACATTCGTCAGGTGCAGTCGAAAGCCAAGAGCCTGCCGGAGGCCGACGCAGTTGCAGAACTCGAGACGGCACTCATTGACTCAAAGGCTGCCCAGCGCGACGCCCTCACCGCAGTCGATGAACTCAAAGCCGAAATGGCCCGCGCAGAATCCGACGTGAAACTGGTGGAGCAGCGCATTGCCAAGGATTCGGAGCAAAGCCAACACACCTCCTCGGCAAAAGACGCCCAAGGACTAGAGCACGAAATTCAGAGCCTTCGGGAGCGCCTGGCCATGTTGGAAGAGGTCGAACTGGGCGTCATCGAGAGGCTTGAAGCCGCCGAAGCAGAGCTCTCTGGCGCCGATCAGGCCATGACGGAGTTGAAGAGCCGGCTCGAAGAGTCACAACAGGCGCTGGATGCTGCCAAGCAGGCCTTGGAAGCCGATTACCAAGCCACCGCGGCTAAGCGCCAGGAGCTTGTGGGCAGCCTCCCCGAGGAGCTTGTGGCGTTGTATGAGCGCCAGCGCGAGCGGTATGGATTTGGAGCATCTCTACTTCAGCGCGGGATTTCGTCCGCCAGCGGGGTGACGCTGACCGAATCAGATTTACAACAGGTGCGCCAAGCAGCACCAGACGATGTTCTGTTGTGTGCTGACTCAAACGCGATTCTGGTGCGCACCGCCGAGTCCGGAATCTAATGCGCGTCATCATTCACGCCGATGGAGCGTCTCGGGGAAACCCTGGTGCTGCTGCCGGAGGAGCGGTCATCCTGGATGCCGACACGGGCGAAGTGCTCGTCGAAGTCGGAGTGTTGTGTGGTCACGCCTCCAATAACGTCGCCGAATACCGGGGAATGATTGAAGGCGTCTCGGTCGCCAAGGAGCTCAACCCCGAGGGGGAGATTATTGTGCGACTGGATTCAAAATTGGTCGTCGAGCAGATGTCTGGCAACTGGAAAGTCAAACACCCCGATATGCAAGAGCTAGTGAAAAAAGCACACGCCACCATCGATTCCCTCCCGGTGCGCTTTGAATGGGTGCCCAGAAACGACAACGCGTTAGCTGATGCGGCTGCCAACCGAGCGCTCGACGAGGGTCGCGACTTCGTTATCCACCACTAGATAGCGCTCGAGTTTGGCGCTACCCTGGAGCCTCCAGTAAAGAGGTCGGCCAGGCGGCCGCGTCACGCAAGTGCCGAGGAACGTCCGGGCTCCTTAGAGCAGGGTGGTGGGTAACACCCACCCGGAGTAATCCGCGAGATAGTGCCACAGAAAACAGACCGCCCCCTCGGGGGTAAGGGTGAAACGGTGGTGTAAGAGACCACCAGAGGTGCGGGTGACCGCATCTGCTCGGTAAACCTCGCCCGGAGCAAGACCAAACAGGTGTCAATTAGGTTGCTCGCCTAGACACCGGGTAGGTCGCTAGAAAAATGCGGCAACGTATTTTCGAGAGAGATGGTCGCCACCAGGGAAACCTGGGACAGAACCCGGCGTATCGGCTGGCCTCTTTACCGGACCTGATTCCTCGTCGTCTCGGCCAAGTAGGCAGCTCCCTGAATTCCCGCATTGTTCAGAAGCGCCGCCGTCCTAATCGGCACGGGAATGTTGATGTAGTGCATAAACAGCTCGGGAGCTTTTGACACTCCGCCACCCACCAAGAACAAGTCAGGGCTAAAGAGGCGATCGAGGTGGAGGTAATAGCGCTCCAAAATCTTCGCCCATTCGTCCCATTCGAGCCCAAGCTTTTGGCGTGCAATCGCTGAGGCGCGCTTTTCGATTACTTCACCGTCGAGCTCTAAGTGGCCAAGCTCGGTGTTGGGGATAAGGACGCCATCTTGGATGAACGCGGTGCCAATTCCGGTGCCCAACGTGGTCAAAATCACGAGACCTTCTTGACCGACGGCTGCGCCGTAGTGAGCTTCTGCGACTCCGGCTGCATCGGCGTCGTTGAGGAAGACGATTTCTCGGCCGAGGTGCTCTTCAAGCTTCTTCTCTGCGTCGAGGCCAATCCACTCATTGGAAATATTGGCCGCTGTTTTTGTCACACCGTGTTTGACCACAGAGGGGACGCATACGCCAAGGGGAAGGCCTTTGCCCTGCTCGCCGATGTCGTCGACGATTTGGGCGATGGTGTCGAAGATGTCGGTGGGGGAGCCACCCTCGGGTGTGGGGTATTTGATCCGCTCGGTGAGAAGCTCACCCTTTTCCGTGTCGACTAAGGCGCCCTTGGTGCCAGTGCCACCGACATCAATTCCGATTGCGCGATGCATGCTCATGAGAGTGTCAATACCTCCGCGCCAGTAGCAGTGACTACCAGCGTGTGTTCAAACTGGGCAGAAAGGGATTTGTCTTTGGTCGTGACTGTCCACCCGTCAGACCATAAATCCCAGGCAATGCTACCGAGTGTGAGCATCGGTTCGATGGTAAACACCATGCCTTCTTCAATGATCTCGTTGTGGGCTGGGGATGCGTCGTAGTGGGGGATGATCAGGACCGAGTGGAACTCTTTTCCCACACCGTGACCGGTGAAATCACGCACGACTCCGTAGCCGAAGCGATTGGCATAGGCCTCAATTGCTCGACCAATTACGTTTACTTCCCGGCCGGGCTTCACGGCTTTGATCCCGCGGTTCATCGCTTCTTCGGTGCGCTCAATCAGGAGAGCGGCTTCTTCAGAGATGTTTCCCACCGCAAAGGTTCTGTTGAGGTCTCCATGGAAGCCGCCGATATAGGCCGTGACATCGATGTTGACGATGTCACCGTCCTCTAGGACGGTGGAGTCTGGAATGCCGTGGCAGATCACCTCGTTGACCGAGGTGCAACAAGACTTCGGAAACCCTCGGTAGCCCAGGGTGGAAGGGTAGGCACCGTGGTCGAGCATGTATTCGTGGGCGATCGCATCCAGCTGATCGGTCGTCACACCAGGTGCGATTGCTTTGGCGGCCTCGTCGATTGCTTGTGAGGCGATTTGGCCCGCTCGTCGAATTCCTTCGACTTCTTCCGGGGTGTAGTGGTCGCCAAACACCCCTTCGACGGGCTCTTTTTTGCCCACATATTCAGGGCGGACAATCGATTCAGGAACTGCTCTCCACGCAGAAAGAGTCCCTGGAATCAACACACCCTGGTCATTTTTTGGCACCCTTAGAGTCTAAGCAACGAGGGGAGTGGCCCATGGCCGAGGAAAAGTGGTGGTACAACCACCACACTGGCGAGGTCGAATACGGACGGCTATCCCTCTCCATGGATCGAGACGGACCCTTCGACACGGAAGAAGACGCCAAACGTGCGCCAGAAATTGCACGAGAGCGCGCCGCGAAGTGGGCCGCAGAAGAGGAGGACTAGTCTTCGAAGGCGTGTTCAGGGCCGGGGAATGAGCCGTCTCGCACCTCGTCGCGGTAGCTCTCAACCGCCTCGACCATTGCGTCACCAAGATTGGCAAACTGCTTGACGAATCGGGGAACCCGTCCTGTGTTGACCCCTAACATGTCTGTCCACACCAAGATTTGACCGTCGGTGTGGCGACCGGCACCAATTCCAATGCTCGGAATCCGAAGGGCTTTCGAGACTTTCTTGGCGATCTCTTCTGGAACCATTTCGACCACCACAGCAAAGGCGCCCGCTGCTTCAACAGCTTTGGCATCAGCAAGAAGCTGGCTTGCGCCGCTTCCTCTGCCTTGGACGACGTGGCCACCCAGGCCATGCTCGCTTTGGGGGGTGTAGCCGATGTGGCCCATCACCGGGATTCCTGCTTGCACGATGCGCTCAATTTGAGCAACCGAGCGCTCTCCGCCTTCTAGCTTGACCGCGTGGGCCCCAGTTTCTTTCATAAAGCGCACGGCGGTGTGGAGAGCTTCGTCGGGTCCTGATTCATATGAGCCAAAAGGAAGGTCGGCCACGACCAATGCGCGCTTCGCCGCGCGAACGACGGCGCGCGTGAGAGGAATGAGTTCGTCCACGGTGGTGGGCACGGTCGTGTCGTGGCCAAAAACCACGTTTCCTGCTGAGTCGCCCACCAGTAAGAAATCGACTCCTGCCTGGTCAAATAGACCAGCGGTCAGGAAGTCGTAGCTAGTGAGACCAACGATTTTGGTGCCAGATTGCTTGGCCTGGTCAAAATGCCGGACTCGAACGCGTTTGGTGGGCTCAGCCATCACACCAGACTAGCTGGGTCGCACACTTCCTGTCTTGGCCGTCACCGGCAGCCTCCGGTCTCGACCAAAGGCAACACTTGAGACCCTGGGCCCAATTGCGCCCTGGCGCCGCTTCCATTCGGCCCTATCCACCAAGGTGACAATCCGGGCGACAAGCTCTGAATCAAAGCCCTTTGCGACAATCTGTGGATGGTCAAGGCCCTGGACGATGATCAGATCCAGAATCTCGTCCAAGACGTCGTACTCGGGAAGATTGTCTTGGTCAGTTTGATCGGGGCGAAGTTCCGCACTGGGTGGCTTCTCGATTGAGCTCACGGGGATAGGGGGAGTTTTCCCATGGTCGAGTGCCCACTGGTTTCGCCACCTGGCTAACTCCCAGACCATCGTCTTGGGAACGTCTTTGATTGGGGCGTAGCCTCCGACTGAATCGCCATAGATCGTCGAGTACCCCACAGCGAGTTCAGATTTATTTCCCGTGGTGAGAACCAGTTGGCCTTCCATGTTGGATATTGACATCAACACCACGCCCCTGGCGCGCGCTTGTACGTTTTCGGCCGCGAGGCCACTCAAGCCAAGTTGTGAGTCAAAAGGGGCAACTAAGTCGGCAATGGGCTCTACGCGGTAGTGCACACCGATTGCGTCCGCGAGGTCCTTGGCATCGTCTTTGGAGTGCTCACTCGAGTATTGGCTCGGGAGAGAGACTCCATAGACCTTGTCGGCTCCAATGGCGTCCGCGGCAATTACCGCACACACCGATGAGTCGATGCCTCCCGAGAGGCCAAGGATGACTCCGGGGAAGCCGTTTTTGTTCACGTAATCCCTGGTGCCCGTCACCAGTGCGTTCCACACCAGCTCGAGGTCGTCTTTTTCCGCGCAGACTGTGGCCGATGGTGCGTCAGCGCCATTCTTGTGAATCTTGTCGACCACAACGCGGCGCACTCCCTCGGGTAGTGGCTCATCGCTTGCCTCTGGCAGGACAAGGCTCACTACGTCGAGTGCTTCATCAAAGACCGGTAGGCGGGAAAGGACAGTCCCTGTGGCGTCGACGGCAACCGAGTCCCCATCGAAGACCAAGTCATCTTGACCGCCGACGATGTTGGCGTAGACCACGGCCGTGTTCATCTCGGTGGCGCGACGCTTCACCAGGGGAAGGCGTACTTCGTCTTTGTCTCGCTCGAAGGGGGAGGCGTTGGGAACGAGGAGGGCGCCAATGTTAGTGGCGCTCAGTGTTGCCACTGGCCCATAGTCTCGCCACAGATCCTCACAAATAACGACACCGCAGTCGACATCACCGATTCGAATAATCAGTGAGCCAGAACCGGGTAAGAAGGTGCGGAACTCGTCAAAGACGGCATAGTTGGGCAGATGGTGCTTGTCGTAGCGGGCAACGACGGCGCCGTGTTGGATCACACTCACAGAGTTGTGTGCTTGCTGCGGGTGGGCCGGGTTGTATTGGTCCTGCGGGGGAGGAAACGGGCCGTCTGGGTGGCCAAGAAGGACCACCAGGTCGCCAAGTCCTCGGGACTCAAGCTCGGTGGCAAACCACTCCACCGATTCACGGCAACGGTTGAGAAAATCGTCCCTCAGTGCCAAATCTTCGATCGGGTAACCACTGAGTGCTAGCTCGCCGGTGAGGAAAACCTCGGCGCCTTGATCCCATGCGTGCTGAGCTAACTCGAGGAGGCGTTGGAGGTTGCCCGAAATAAAGCCCACCGTGGGGTTAGTTTGGGCAATCGCGACCCGGAGTTCTGGCATAACCAGTAGCCTAATAGTGGCCTTATTTTTCAACTATCCCAGTGGGGTGTAGACGATGGACAAGCAGCAAGAATTTGTACTGCGCACGATCGAAGAGCGCGGTGTGAAATTCATTCGCCTGTGGTTCACCGACGTTGTCGGAACACAAAAGATGGTGGCTATTGCCCCCGCCGAGGTAGAAGGCGCATTCGCCGAGGGCTTGGGTATCGATGGCTCGTCAATCCAGGGATATACCCGTGCGTTTGAAGCAGACGTCCTCGCCCACCCCGACCCTTCAACCTTCCAGATCTTGCCCTGGCGTGGAGAAATCGACCCCACCGCCCGCATGTTCTGCGACATCTCCACACCCGATGGTGAACCAGCTGCTTATGACCCGCGTTACGTGTTGAAGCGCGCCCTTCAAAAGGCCGCTGATCGAGGGTTTACTTTCTACACCCACCCTGAAATCGAGTTCTACCTGCTCAAGTCAAGCGAGCCTGGCCCCAATGGGCTTGAGCCCGTGGACAAGGCCGGATACTTCGATAACGTTCCCGGTGGCACCGCTCACGATTTCCGTCGTCGCGCCGTGCGCATGCTCGAGGACCTCGGTATTTCGGTGGAGTTTTCTCACCACGAAGGTGGACCCGGTCAAAACGAGATCGACCTGCGCTACGCAGACGCACTCACCATGGCCGACAACATCATGACTTTCCGCACCGTCATCAAGGAAGTAGCCATCGAACAGGGTGTCTATGCGACCTTCATGCCAAAGCCTTTCGCAGAACACCCAGGCTCTGGAATGCACACCCACCTCTCGTTGTTCGAGGGCGACTCCAACGCCTTCTTCGACCAGGGGGCAACTCACCAACTCTCCACAGTGGGACGCCAATTCGTTGCCGGTCTGTTGACTCACGCGCCGGAAATCTCGGCCGTGACCAACCAGTTCGTGAACTCTTATAAGCGTATTTGGGGCGGTCACGAGGCTCCGAGCTACATCACATGGGGTCACAACAACCGCTCCGCACTCGTGCGCGTGCCGCTGTATAAGCCAGGAAAGGGCCAGTCGGCCCGTATCGAATACCGGGCAATGGATTCGGCAGCAAACCCCTACCTCGCATTCGCGCTTATGTTGGCCGCCGGTCTCAAGGGAATCGAAGAGGGCTACGAACTTCCCGCTGAAGCAGAAGACACCGTCTGGGAGCTCAGCCGCCAAGAGCGAAAGGCCCTCGGCTATAAGTCACTACCCACCAGCCTCGACCACGCGTTGAACCTGATGGAGGAGAGCGAATTGGTCGCAGAAACCCTCGGCGAGCAGGTGTTCAACTACGTGTTGAAGAACAAGCGCCGTGAATGGGACGAATACCGCGCCCAGGTCACGCCATACGAAATCGACGCCAACCTAGAGATTCTCTAAACAAGAAACGGCTGATCGATGCCTCGCGATTTGGGGTTATCAGAGCTCGCGAGGCTTGGCTTCGCTGAGCTCACGGAGGCGAGAAATCGACTCGTCTCGCTAGGCCTTGACGCGAATCGGTTTGAGGGGCTCGCCGACCCCGATCGCGCGGTGTTGTGGTGGGAGCGCATGCGCGATGCCCACGGTGCTGCCTTCGATAAAGCAGCCGCCAAAGACCAGTGGGCCGAGGCGTTTACGTTGCTTTCAGCAACCTCATGGGGTCTTGCCGAATTTCTCAAGCGCCGACCAGAAGCATGGCCTGCGCTGTCTGCTCCACTCGACGCGCCACTTGGTCGAGATCAACTCGTTTCTGAATGGAATAGGGACGTTCAAGGCCTACCTCTCGAGGCCGCTGCGGAGAAGCTTCGCGTTGCGTACCGCAGGGAGTTGTGTCGCCTTGCCCTCTGGGACATTCGACACGACCACCCGATTGAAGTGGTTGCGGTGGTTGCCAAAGGTCTTGCCGCGCTGGCTGATGCGGCAATTGAGGTCGCAATCACTATTACCCGCGAAGACCTGGGGGTAAGCGCCGAGGATGCCCCGCTTGCCGTGATTGCGATGGGTAAGACCGGTGCTCAGGAGCTCAACTATCTAAGCGATGTAGACGTGATCTACGTGACCGAAGCACCAGACGGGTCCAACCAAGACGCAGTGATCCAAAAGGCCACGAGCGTCGCCCGTGGACTCCAGAGAGTCATTGCCGATATGGGCAAAGAGCCAGGGCTGTGGGAAGTAGACGCCAATTTGCGGCCCGAGGGAAAAGACGGCGCACTGGTGCGCACCCTCGAATCCCACCTGGCGTATTACCAACGATGGGCCAAAGACTGGGAATTCCAAGCTCTGATTAAGTCGAGGCCGATGGCTGGTTCCATTGGCTTGGGGGAGCGCTATCGACAGGCCCTCGAGCCTCTGATTTGGCAGGCATCTTCTCGAGACGGCTTTGTTGAGCAAGTACAACGCATGCGAGAGCGTGTCACCGAGCACATTCCCGCCGACGAAGTAGACGTGCAGTTGAAGCTTGGCCCAGGCGGTCTTCGAGACGTGGAGTTCACCATTCAACTTCTCCAGCTTGTCCATGGTGGTGCTGATTCAGATGTGCGTGAGCGAGACACTCTTGGGGCGCTTCGCGCACTTGCTGACAAGGGATACGTCGGCCGCCCAGAGGCAGGCGAGTTCGACCGCGCCTACCGACTTCTTCGCACCCTGGAACACCGCCTTCAGCTTCGCCAGTTGTCTAGAACCCATCTGATGCCCCGTGATGAAGAATCGCTTCGCGTGTTGGCCAGGTCCAGCAAGCTTGCTGATACCGCGGAGTCGCTGCTGGAGGTCTGGAAAGACACGAAAAAGGATGTCAGGTCGCTTCACGAGAGGCTCTTCTATCGTCCGCTCTTGCAAGCCGTTGCCGGTTTGGGCGGGGAAGAAGGCCTCGAGCTCACCAGCGATCAGGCAGCCGAGCGTCTGCGCGCGACGGGATTTGTTGATCCCCAGGGTGCAATCAGGCACATTTCCGCCCTTACTCAAGGTGTCTCCAGACGTGCTCAAATTCAGCGCAACCTCCTGCCGGTAATCCTGCACTGGCTCGCCGAGGGCACAGACCCCGACCGGGGACTATTGGCCTTTAGGAAACTCAGCGATGATTTGGGCGAGACTCACTGGTTCTTGAGGATGTTGCGCGACTCCTCGGGAGCCGCACAGCGGCTGACTCGGGTGCTAGCCACCAGCGGCTACGCGAGCGCCTTGTTCGAGCGGGTGCCTGAAGGAGCTGGCTGGCTCGATGACTCGGATGATCTTCGCCCGAGAGAGAAGATGGCGCTGAGCAGTGAGGTAACGAGCATCGCCGAGCGATACGCTGACGACACCGACAACGGCGCGAAAGCACTTCGCCAAGTTCGTCGCCGTGAGCTGCTCAGGCTCTCGATGGCCGCCATCAACGGCGAGATCGAGACGGCAGCTCTTGGTCTGGCGCTTAGTGAACTGACCGAGGCATACCTCGAGGGCGCGTGGAAGCTCGCCGCGGGATCGATCAGCGGAATCGAGTTTGCCCTCATCGCCATGGGCCGATTCGGAGGAGGGGAGCTCGGCTTCTCTTCCGATGCCGATGTTCTTTTCGTGGTGCGCGATGCCGGAGCCGGTGATGACACAATCAACCGAGGCATTGAACTGGTGAAGTCGATCACGGCCATTACCGACGATGTTCTCTTCCGGTTCGAACTGGATGCAGGGCTTCGACCCGAGGGCAGAAACGGCCCCATGGTACGAAGCTTCGACGCCTACCAGGCCTATTACGAGCGCTGGGCTCTGGGCTGGGAAGCGCAAGCACTCCTGCGCGCCCGAGACGTTGTGGGTGATGAGACTCTTCGCAGCGACTTCATGGCGCTTGCTGACCAGTATCGATTCCCCGCGGTGTTCCCTGACGATGCTGCACGAGAAATCAAGAGAATCAAAGCCAGGGTTGAGTCTGAGCGGCTGCCTCAAGGCGCCGACCCCACTCGCCACCTCAAGCTTGGCCGCGGGTCCCTCAGTGACGTGGAGTGGCTGGTTCAGCTCCTCCAGCTCCAGTACGGTCATGCACACCCGCAGCTTCAGCGCGCAGACACCCTGGGAACTCTTCACGAAATGGGAGAGCTTGGCATCGTAGATCCAGCAGACGTCGCGGTGTTATCAGATGCCTGGCTTTTGGCCTCTGAGCTTCGAAACGCCTTGACGCTATTCCAAGTCTCAACTGATGTGTTGCCCACTGATCGTCACGCCCTGGAGGGTGCAGCGAGGTTGCTGGGTTATCCGCCCCGCAGTGCCAGTGCGCTCGAAGAGCGCTATCTGCGCACAACGAGGCTGTCTCGCCAAGCATTCGAGAGGAACTTCTTCTAGAAACCACAAAAGCGGGCCTGGTGACCAGACCCGCTTTTGTGTTGTGGCTTCTTAGATCGAGAAGTACATCTCGTACTCGAAGGGGTGAGGGCGCTGTGCGTAGGGCAGCAGCTCCGACTCACGCTTGTAGTCGATCCAGGTGTCGATGAGGTCCTTGGTGAACACACCGCCCTGGAGCAGGAACTCGTGGTCGTTCTCGAGAGCAACGAGTGCTTCTTCGAGGCTGCCAGGCACCTGAGGAATGTTCTTAGCTTCCTCAGCAGGCAACTCGTAGAGGTCCTTGTCGACTGGCTCGTGAGGCTCAATCTTGTTGATGATTCCATCAAGACCAGCCATCATCTGAGCAGCAAACGAGAGGTATGGGTTACCGGTCGCGTCTGGTGCACGGAACTCGATGCGCTTTGCCTTCGGGGTGGTTCCGGTGATCGGGATACGGATCGCAGCCGAGCGGTTACCAGCCGAGTAGACAAGGTTCACAGGAGCCTCGAAACCCTTCACCAAACGGCGGTAAGAGTTGATCGAAGGGTTGGTGAAGGCGAGTACTGCGGGAGCGTGCTTGAGCAGACCACCGATGTACCAGCGTGCGACGTCGGAGAGACCACCGTAGCCAGCCTCGTCGTAGAACAATGGCTTGCCGTCGTTCCAGAGTGACTGGTGGGTGTGCATACCGGAGCCGTTGTCGCTAAAGAGCGGCTTGGGCATGAAGGTTGCGGTCTTTCCCCACTGCTCAGCAGTGTTCTTGACGATGTACTTGAAGGCAAGAATGTCGTCAGCGGAGTGAACCATGGTGTTGAACTTGTAGTTGATCTCGTTCTGACCGGCACTTGCCACCTCGTGGTGGCTGCGCTCGACCTCGAGGCCGATTTCGGCAAGCTTCAAGCAGATGTCGTCACGGATGTCGGCCATCTTGTCGACAGGGGAGACGGGGAAGTAACCACCCTTGTAGGGGGTCTTGTGGGCAAGGTTTCCACCCTGCTCAACACGACCGGTGTTCCAGGCGCCCTCTTCGGAGTCAACCGAGTAGAAGCTGGTGTGCTGGTTTACTTCGTAGCGCACGTCGTCGAAGATGAAGAATTCAGCCTCAGGAGCGAAGAACGCGGTGTCAGCGATACCCGTGGAGGCGAGGTACTTCTCGGCCTTCTTGGCAACCTGACGGGGGTCACGGCTGTAGATCTCGCCGTTACGTGGGTTGTAGATGTCGAAGATCATCACCAAAGTGCGCTCGGCCCGGAAGGGGTCGACATATGCGGTGGTGACGTCAGGGATCAGCTGAAGGTCAGATTCGTTGATGGTCTGGAACCCACGAATCGACGAGCCATCGAAGAGCTGACCGACGGTGAAGAATTCTTCATCAACAGTCGACGCCGGGATGTTGAAGTGCTGCTGCACGCCCGGGAGGTCAGTGAAACGAATGTCGAGGAACTTGACGTCCGTGTCTTTGATGAAGGAGAGAACCTCCGAGGAAGTCTTGAACATACACACTCCTGTGATTAATCGCGATACGCGCTACGATTCGTAGCTAGGTCAAGACTAGGTGCTTGGCATCACAGGGGGATAACTGAAATGTTTCCAGAATGTTACGCTCCGCCACACCTACACTGAATGCTTGTGAGCGACGACGAGAACTATTGGCCGGGAAAAGTGTTTGGGCTGCCAGAAGAAGGCCCACGGAGCACGCCAAGTTATTCCAGACGACTGCTTGGATTGGCGATTGACTGGGCATTGTCGATGGGGATTGCCGCGGTGTTTTATGGCTACGAAGGCTCAGCCATTTTGATCGTGTTTATCGTGCTGAATGCGCTTGGCGGACTTATGTTTGCCGGCTCTCCCGGACACCACTTCGCTCGTATTCGAATCGCACCAATTAGGGGCGGACGCCTCGGCGTGATCGCCCCACTGGTGAGGCCGTTACTTATTGCCCTGGTGATTCCTGCGCTGATCTACGACAGAGACCGCAGGGGAGTGCACGACCGACTTGTCGGCACCATTTTGGTAACGCGTTAGCGCGGTTTAGGAGCCCTCATCTTGAAGGGGTCAACACCCTTGGGGATAGGCATGTCGCCTGGCTTCTTGAGTGACTCGAGACGGTTGGCCACTGCCAAGACCTCGGCCTTGTTGAGCTCCTTCTTGAAGCTGTTCATTTCCTTGCGAAGCTTCAACAAAGGTGTCGAGCCCTCATCGGGACCCACGTGGATGACGTGGATAGACACCTGGGGGACGGTGCGCTGAATGTGGCGCTTCTCATCGTTCAGAAGCTTGGACGTGCGAGATTTTGATCCCTCGGCGATAAGAACTATTCCACACTTACCCACGGCGCGGTAGACCGCATCGCGGGTGCGCGGGTTTACCGCAACGGGGTACTCGTTGGCCTGCCATGCGCGGCGAAGAGCGTTTTGCAACACGGCTCCAACTGCGCCGGATTGGCCTTCGATTTGGCGATAGGCGGTCGCTTCAGCGCGGTTGCCCAAGATCACAAGCAACAGCAAGACACCAGCCAGAACACCGGTGATGATCCACAAGATCATGCTGAAGAGGCCACCGGGGAAGAGCGTCATGGGAAGAACAATTCCCAGAGCGATTGGCACTACAAAGGCCAGGATCATCAGGGGCAACAAGGCCTTGTCGGCCTTGCGGGTCATTTGGAAGACCCGCCACAGCTGGGTCATCCGACCTGGTTCTTTAGCTGCCTCAGCCATTAGATGCCCATGACGTCGTCGAACGCCGCAGCTTCGAGGCGCTCCTTCACCTGAGTGAGGAAGCGAGCGGCATCTGCACCGTCAACAATGCGGTGGTCGTAGCTCAGCGCCAAGTACACGGTTTGGCGAACGGCAATAGCGTCCACGCCGTCGTTGCTAACGACAACCGGCTTCTTCTGCACAATTCCGGTGCCCATGATGGCAACCTGAGGCAAGAAGACAACGGGGGTGTCAAACAGTGCGCCACGCGAACCAGTGTTGGTGACGGTGAAGGTTCCGCCCGAGAGCTCGTCGGGTCCAATCTTGTTGTCGCGGGTGCGAGCGGCCAAGTCGGCGATGTCGTGTGAGATCTGAGCAAGAGTCTTTTCTCCTGCTCCACGAAGCACGGGGGTCAACAGACCGCGCTCGGTGGCCACAGCGATCGAAATGTTCTCGGTTGCTGCGTAGACGATGTTCTCGCCCTCAACGGTTGCGTTGATGATCGGGTGTGACTGAAGCGCTTCAGCAGCGGCTCGGAC
>Ga0181552_10001327_pt1 | contig 18841 bp, 18 predicted proteins | sample 011ome_18_FD_130583 | JGI IMG/M metagenome (GOLD analysis project Ga0181552, IMG submission 130583) | Coastal salt marsh microbial communities from the Groves Creek Marsh, Skidaway Island, Georgia - 011501BT metaG (megahit assembly) | ecosystem: Environmental > Aquatic > Marine > Intertidal...
AAATCTAAAGAAAAAAAAATAAAACTAATCATTATAAATGGCAGAATGACCTCAAAAACATTTAAGAGATGGTCTGTATTTTCTAGTGTAAGTAGAAAAATATTCTCATGTTTTGACGACTGTTTTACTCAAAATAATGATAGTCTAATTTATTACCAAAAACTTGGTGTCAATAAGGCTTGTCATACTGGTAACCTTAAATTTACATCATCCCCTAACAAAATTGATGTAAAAGCAAAAAATAAAATTAAAAAAAATTTTGAAGGTAGAAAAATTTTTGTAGCCGCAAGCACTCATCCAGGCGAAGAAGATATCATCTTGGATATAACTAAAGAGATTCGATCTGTAAGAAAGGAATTTATTTCAGTAATAATCCCAAGACATCCTAATAGGAAATCTTTTATAAAGAATCAAGTATTAGAAAAAGTAATACTTAGATCTCAATCAAAAAAAATAAAGAAGGACACTTCAATTTATATTGCAGATACACTTGGTGAGTTAGAGCTATTTTACAGTATTGCAGACTTTATTTTTATAGGTGGTAGTTTTGTTAATCATGGTGGTCAAAATCCAATAGAAGCTTCTTACTACGGTAAATTAATTCATCATGGAAAGTTTATTCAAAATTTCACTGATGTTTATTCAATACTAAAGAAGTCACACATAACAAAACTTGTTAAAAGCCCACAAGAGCTAGTTCGTCATATTCAAAAAAACTATGATAAACCGAAAAAATTATCAAAAAAAAATAGACTGTATAAATTAAATTTAAAGTCTCAAAATATACTTAAAAAAAATATAAGTTTATTAAATAAGTATTTACCTTAAATTAAAGTATATGAGTCAAAATCAAAAAATTGCTCAATATTTGTGGTATAGCAATAATATAATTATTAAATTATTTTTATTATTACTTCTTCCTCTATCATTCCTTTACTATTTTTTATTCCTACTTAAAAAATTTCTTTCTAATGAAAAATCTTTTCAACCTGAAATAATTTGTGTAGGAAATTGTTCAGTTGGTGGTGATGGCAAAACATCAACGATGCTTTCTCTCATTAATACATACCAATCAAAAAATAAAAAAGTAGCCGTACTATTGAAAGGTTATAAAGGAAAAATAAAATTGCCTACGCAAGTTAATGATATTGATCACTCTGCAATTGATGTAGGAGATGAAGCCTTGCTATATGTTAAACATGTCAGAACCTTTATAAGCAATAATCGATTAGCAGGAATTAATTTTATTACTAATAATCATTCTCTTGATGCCATTCTTATAGACGATGGACTTCAGGATTTTAGAATCAAAAAAGATAAAAATATTTTAGTCATTAATGGTAATAGAGGTTTTGGAAATGGTTTTTTGATTCCCGCTGGCCCATTACGACAATCTCCATCATCTGCAATTAAAATAGCTAATATCATAATTATAATTGGTGAAGATAAGAATAAAATTTATAATCTTTATAAACATATGTTTAAAGATAAAGTTTTTCTCCAAGCTGAAATAAAATGCGAAAAAGATAGTTCTAACCAAAATTATTTGGCATTTAGCGGCATTGGAAATAATGAAGGATTTATTAACACATTACATAATAATAATTACAATGTTAAAAAAATAAGATTATTCCCTGATCACTACTATTATTCTAAAAATGATATTGAAAATATTAAAAAAGAGGCTCGTGAAAATAATTTAAGTATTATTACTACTGAGAAAGATTGGAAAAGATTGAATTTAAAACAACAAGAAAAAATTAATTTTTTACCAATATCAGTTGAATTTTCTAACAACGATACTCTCAATAATGCATTATTTCCAGATGACTAAATTTATCAGATACCTTCTTGAGTTATTTCTATTTATTTTTTTTTACTCTTTGTTTTTTATACTTCCATTAAACATTTCAAGAAAACTAGGAGTATTTATGGCGTTAAATATAGGCCCTCTGACAAAAACAAATAAAATAATAAATAAAAACTTGAAGATTGCATTTCCAAATCAAAATGAACAATGGATAAAAAAAATTAATAAGGGTGTTTGGTCTAATTTTGGAAAAGTTTTAGCTGAGTACTCTCACTTGAAAGAAATTTCAAGTAAAAATATGATTAATATTGAAGAAAATCATTTCTCAAAATCTTTTTTTGAGAAAGGTAAAAATAAAATTTTAATTTCAGCTCATAATGCTAATTGGGAGATACCTGGAATTGCATGCAGAATTAAGTCAAAAAAAATATCAGGAATTGTTAGAGAGCCTAATAATCCATTTATTAAAATAATTCTCTCAAATCTAAGAAATAAGTACAGTGTAAGATGTTATGAAAAAAACATAATTGGAACTAAAAAGATATTGAGAGATTTTAAGCAGGGCTTCTCTTTAGCTCTCTTAGCTGATCAAAAACTATCTTCAGGAATTAAGACAAAGTTTTTTGGGAGAGATACATATTCTACTGCGCTACCAGCTCAATTAGCGTTAAAAGAAAAAAGTGATATATTCCTTGCTTGGCCAAAAAGAGCAGGCAATAATTTTGAATTTAAATTTTGTGAAATGATCGAAGCTTCAAAGCTTGATGATAACGAAGTAAATAAAATCAAAATTATTGGAATGATAAATTTATTTTTTGAAAAGAAAATATCTGAGAATCCCGAAGAATACTTTTGGCATCATAATCGCTGGGAATAAAACTTACTTGAATATTTCTTTCAACTAATAAAACTAATTATATTTTTTTAGTAATAATTCGGGGTCAACATATGTATCAAAAACCATAATTCCCCAATGTAAGTGTGGACCCGTTGATCTACCAGTCGAGCCTACAGTTCCAATTACTTCATTTTTTTTTATTTTGCTGTTTAATGTCACATCAACGCTGGCTAAATGGGCATATATACTTTTAACACCATATCCATGGTCAACGACAATTGTTCCTCCAGTATAATAAAGATCTGGTTCAGCCAAGATGACGATACCATCATTTGTAGATACTACCGGCGTACCCTCATTATTTGCAATATCTAGTCCTCTATGTGGACTCTTTGGTTTACCATTTAACACTCTCTGACTACCAAACACACCTGTAATAATACCTTTTACTGGCTGAACAAAGCCATTTAAAAAATTTTCATTTTCTAACAATATTTTTTTTGATTGTTTAATTATTTTATTTTCAGCAATAATACGCTCTAAAACTTTTTCATCAGGAGTAACAAGTTTGGTAGGGAGTCCATTTATTTCTTGAATATCAAAATTTCTCTTCAAAACAGTAATCTCATTAGTTTCACAGATTTTATTCTTACAAATCTCAATAAGAATATTATTTTTTCTATCTCTATCAATTGGAACTACAAAATATCCATTCTTGCTTATCTCATGTGGAATTTTGTCACTGAATAATTGTATATTTGAAGATTCATTATATTCATGAATTTTACTGATAATAATTTCACCCTGAAGTACTCTTTCGGGCAAATCATATCGGAACTGAGCATTAGAATTTCCAAATAATATAAAATATAAGATCAGTAGTTTAATTATAAAAAAATAATTAAATCTCATTGATTTCTTTGTATCTTTTTAGGGCTACATCTGGGCCAGAGTATATTTCTTGTAAGTCGACATTCCAATACTTTAAATTTACCAATGGAATCTTTTTTTTAGTAATTGAACAAAGAACATAGTCACCAGGTTCAATGATTTTAAATTGTCCATGATACAATTCAATAACAGCGCATTTTTCTAAATTTGAATTCATCGATCTATTTTGCCTTCTAAAGTTTTATCTTTCAATTCTATATTAATTTTATGATCATCTAAAATATCAGAGCTTACTTGGACAGGTTTTTTATTACTATTTCTTATTACTGCAAAACCTCTATTTATTACAGATTTATAACTTAAGCTTTCAATTAATTTAGATAAGCTATTAACTTTTTCAATTTTAGATGAGATATATTGTTTATTTGAAACTTGAATACGATTTGAATAATGTTTTAATAAATCAATCTTGGATTTTAATTGTTCTTTTAAAATCTTTGTATTCAGTCGAGCAGATATTGTTAGAAAATTTGAGTTTAAAGAGTTTAAAAATATCTTTAGATTTGCTGGAAGCTTGTGATCGATTAATTTAAATTTTTGCTTCTTTTCATCAATTGAAAATATAATACTTTGGTCTAGCTTTGCTTGAGTTTCACGTATTGATTCATACAACTCTTCTTTGACAGGCGTAGCAAGCTCTGCTGCAGCAGTTGGAGTTGGTGCTCTGAGATCAGAAACTAAATCAATTAATGTGGTATCTGTTTCATGACCAATAGCAGAAATAATTGGAATTTCACTCTCAAATACAGCATTTACAATATTTTCTTCATTAAATGCCCACAGGTCTTCAATGCTTCCACCGCCGCGCGCAACTATTATGACATCAGGTTTTATTAATCTATCAATATTATCTCTATTAAAACCTTTGATTGCTTGAGTTATAAGTGCTGAAGAATCATCACCCTGAACAGGTACCGGCCATAAAATTACATTCAGCGGATACCGTTCTTCAATTCTGTGCAATATATCCTGAATAACTGCCCCGGTTGGAGATGTAATTACACCTATCCTTGTTGGGTAATTTGGAATTTGTTTTTTATGATGAAGATCAAAAATTCCAGCAGCAGCGAGCCTCTTTTTACGTTCTTCGAGCAATGCCATTAGTGCACCTTCTCCAGCAGGCATAAGAGAATCAATATGAATAGAATAATCTGAGCGTCCAGGATATCGGTCAGAATATCCTGTAGTTAATTTTCCTTTGCATATAACTTCTAATCCATCTTGGGGTTGGAATCCAAGTCTTGAAACATTGCTTCTCCATATAATGCCATTAATAATAGCTCCCTCATCTTTTAGATTAAGATATACATGGCCTGACGCAGCTTGCTTTAGTCCCGTTATTTCTCCTCGAACCCTAACATAGCCAAATGTTTCGTCTAAGACATCTTTAATAGACTTAGAAATTTCAGTAACAGAATATTCAGGAATATTTTCTTTAACCATTTTTCATAATTTAAACTATGTTATGATATTATTAAAGTTAAGTTTAATTATATGAATATTTTAGTAATTGGAAGTGGCGCAAGAGAACATGCTATATGCTATGCTGTCAGTCGAAGTTCGAGATTAACTGAGCTATATGCAATACCTGGAAACTATGGAATTTCTCAATTAGCTGAGTGTCATATTATAGATATAAATAATTTTAATGAGATATATGCCTTTGCAATTAAAAAAAATATTGATCTTATTATCGTTGGACCTGAAGTACCTTTAGTAAACGGTATAGTAGATTACTTTACTTCTAAAAAAATAAAAATTTTTGGTCCAGATAAATTTGCTGCTCAACTTGAAGGATCAAAAAGCTTTATGAAAGATCTTTGTAGGGAATACAATATTCCCACAGCTCAATATGAGAAATTTCAAAATTCTGATGATGCAATAAAATATTTAGAGAAACAAAGTTATCCAATTGTCATTAAGGCCGATGGACTAGCAGCTGGTAAAGGTGTTACTATTGCCGAAGATTTTAAGGCTGCAAGCATAGCTGTCCAAGATGTTTTCAATCATAAATTTGGAGAAAATATGGATGTCGTTATTGAAGAGTTTATGCACGGAGAAGAGGCAAGTTATTTTGTTTGCTCTGATGGTAAAGATTTTGTTTCTCTAATAAGCGCACAAGATCATAAAAGAATTGGTGAAGGTGATACTGGGCCAAATACTGGAGGAATGGGAGCTTATTCTCCTGCTCCTGTATTTACTGATAACGTAAAAAAACAAGTTGATACCGAGATTATAAAACCAACACTTAGAGCAATGATTAACAAAGGTCACCCATTTAAAGGCATCCTCTATGCTGGATTGATGATTAAAAATGAAAAAGCAAAATTAGTTGAATACAATATAAGATTTGGAGATCCAGAATGCCAAGTTTTAATGATGAGCATTAAATCAGACTTAATTGATCTAATGACATATACAATTGATGGATCAATTAAAGACTATAAGTGTGATTGGTATGATGAAGATTGTGCTACCGTAGTTCTTGCTTCAAAAGGTTACCCTGGAGAATTTAAAAAAGACACAGAAATTAAAGGACTTGAGAACATAGTAACAAATCAAAGCCTTCAGATATTTCATGCGGCTACTGTTGAGTCTGAGAAAAAAATATTAGCAAATGGGGGTAGAGTTTTATCAATAACTGCAAAAGATATCTCTTTGCGATCTGCACTCAATACAATATATAATGAAATCAAAAAAATAGACTGGGATGAATGCTATTATCGAAATGATATAGGTCACAAAGCTTTGAAAAATGAACACTAGAGATCAAATATTTTCAGGAACTAAAGAGGTTGATGAAAAGCTTTCAATTAATCAACTCAATCTTGAAGATTATCTTAAAAAGATTTTTGGAAATGAGACTTCAATCCATGAAATTAAACAGTTCAAGGGAGGTCAATCAAATCCCACTTATATGATTATTACTAATCAAGGAGACTATGTTTTAAGACGTCAGCCCCCAGGAAAACTATTAAAATCTGCTCATGCAGTTGATAGAGAGTACAAAGTCATAACAGCATTGGGTCAAACAGATGTACCTGTTCCACGAACTTATGATTATTGTAGTGACGAAAATGTTGTAGGTACAAAATTTTTTTTAATGGATCATGTTAAAGGAAATATATATTGGGAATTATTGTTGCCTAATCTAGATAAACCCTCTCGTAGACAAGTTTATTTATCTATGAATGATACAATTTCAAAATTGCACAATGTTAATTTTGAGGAAATAAACTTAGGTGATTATGGCAAGCATGAAAATTATATGCAAAGACAAATATATAGATGGACCAAACAATACAAAGACTCTGAAACGCAAGAAATTCCTGAAATGAATGAGCTCATTAATTGGCTTCCTCAAAATATTCCATTGGAACAAGAAACTTCTATTGTTCATGGTGATTTTAGATTGGATAATATGATCTTTGATCCTGAAACGCATCAGGTAAAAGCAATATTAGATTGGGAATTATCAACCCTAGGAAATCCAATTGCAGATTTTACATATCATATGATGTCATGGAGATTGCCTGCGGCAGCAAAAGGCCTAGGAATGCTTGGATCCGACTTGAAATCTTTAAATATTCCGTCTGAAGATGAATATTCAGCGCTCTATTATAAAAAAACTGGCAGAAATAAAATTGAGAATTGGGATTTTTATATGGCTTATAATATTTTTAGATTAGCTGGAATTGCTCAAGGAATCGTTGGACGAGTAAGAGACGGAACTGCTTCAAGTTCAGAAGCAAAAGACTTTGAAGCTTTTGTGCCAATTTTAGGAAGAATCGGTTGGGGTCTGGTAAGTGGGATTAAATAATTTATGACAAATATTCTAGATATTGATTTTGTTAGAAAGCAGTTTCCTGCTTTTCAAAATCCAAAAACTGAAAATTTTGCATTCTTTGAAAATGCTGGAGGAACTTATGTTCCTAAACATTTAATTGAAAAACTGAATGACTTTATGATCACTAAAAAAGTCCAGCCATATGGTGATTTTGGTCCATCGATTGAGGCTGGTGAAGAAATGGATAAAAGCTTAGCTAAAATTGCTGAATTATTAAATGTTTCTAAAGATGAATTTATTATTGGTCCTTCAACAACGATGAATATGTTTTTATTATCAAATGCAATTCAAAGTTGGTTAAATGAAGGAGATGAAATTATTGTAACCAACCAGGATCATGAAGCAAATATTGGTGCTTGGAGAAAGCTGGGAGAGAAAGGCATTAAAATCAAGGAATGGAAATTTAATACAGATACTGCCGAATTAGAAATTGAAGAATTAAAAAAAATTATAACTGACAAAACAAAATTTATCTGTGTTTGTCATACTTCTAATATTGTTGCTTCAATAAATAATCTTCATGAAATAACTAAAATTGCTCATGAAAGAAATATAAAAGTTGTTGGAGATGGAGTTGCTTATATGGCTCATGATCTCGCTGACTTAAAAAATATTGACGTAGATTTTTATGGCTTTAGTTTATACAAAACTTATGGTCCACATCTTGCTCTTCTTTATGGCAAAAAAGAATTACTTCAAAAGACAAAAAATTTAAATCATGAATTTTTATCTGAAGAGGTTCCTTACACACTAAATCCAGGTGGTCCAAATCATGAAGAACTAGCATGCTTATCTGGTCTAACAGATTACTATGAAGATTTATATGATCATCATTTTAATGATAATGGCATAGGACTTCATGAGAAAGGCAAGAAGATCTTTCAATTAATACATGAATATGAAGAGAAATTAATTAAAGTTTTACTAGAGTTTCTTCAAAGTAAAAAAAATGTAAGGATTATTGGAAATCAATCTCATTCAAGAAATATAAGAATGCCTACCTTATCTTTTACTGTAAATGGTATCAGCTCAAAAGAAATCGCTTATGGCGCTGGTAAAAAAGATATTGGTATTCGTAATGGAGAATTTTATGCTTGGCGCTGTCTTCAGGGACTTGGGATTGAGCCAAACGATGGAGTTGTAAGGGCTTCAATGGTGCACTACAACAATTTAGAAGAAGTAAATCGTCTTATAACTTATCTAGATGAAATTATTTAGATTTTAAATTTTTTAATCTTTCTTTCTTTTGTCTAATTGACTCATTCATGGATAGATCTTCGAAATGATGATATTCATCCCAATATGAGTCAAAACTAGCTTTCCTTACGAAACGACTATATTGATCTTTAATAAGTATTTCTTTTTTTTTAGACAAATTAGAGATATTTTTTTAATTCATTTCTGGCAATTGATAACCTATGAACTTCATCTGGACCATCTGCAAGTCTTAATGTTCGCATTCCAGCATAAGCTCGTGCCATTCCTGGGTCAGAGGTAACACCTGCTCCCCCAAAAGCTTGAATTGCATCATCAATTATTTTTAATGCCATATTGGGAGCAGCAACTTTAATCATTGCTATTTCATTTTTTGCAACTTTATTTCCAACTTCGTCCATCATTGAAGCAGCCTTAAGAGTAAGTAATCTGGTCATTTCGATATTAATTCTTGCATCAGCAATTCTCTCCTGCCATACCGAATGTCTTACTACCTCTTTACCAAAAGCTTTTCTAGACATTAACCTTTTAATCATTGCCTCAAGAGCGACTTCAGCCAATCCAATTGTTCTCATACAGTGATGAATTCTTCCTGGGCCCAATCTACCTTGAGCAATTTCAAAACCTCTTCCTTCTCCAAGAAGCATATTTTCAGGCGGTACTTTTACATCATTAAACTCTATTTCAGCATGACCATGAGGCGCATCATCAAATCCAAATACTGGCAAGTGTCTTTTTATTTTTATACCTGGAGTATCTTTATCAACTAAAATCATTGATTGTTGTTTATGAATATCAGAATTTTCAGGATCAGTTTTTCCCATAAAAATATAGAAAGCACATCTTGGATCCATAGCTCCAGAAGTCCACCACTTTGTTCCATTTAAAACATACTGATTTCCGTCTTTTCTAATTTCACTTGTAATGTTTGTTGCATCAGAGGAAGCAACCGCCGGTTCAGTCATTGCAAATGCAGATCTTGTTTTTCCTTCAAGAAGAGGTTCCAAATATTTCTTTTTTTGCTCATCCGTTCCATATCTAACTAAAACTTCCATGTTACCAGTATCTGGTGCAGAACAATTAAAAACTTCTGCCGACCACATTGCTCTCCCCATTATTTCACACATTGGAGCATATTCAGCATTAGTAAGTCCGTGTCCTAGATCACTTTCAGGAAGAAAAAGGTTCCATAGATCTTCCTTTTTTGCTTCTTCCTTTAAATCTTCAATAATAGGCACGACTTGCCACCGATTATTCCCAAAATCCTCAATTTGCTGATGGTATGTACTGTTATTAGGATAAACATGTTTATCCATAAATTTTTCAAGACGCTCTGTTGTTGTTTTAGCTTTTTCTGAAATTGTCATTTACCTATTTTCCTTAAAAAAATTATTTATCAAAGCTTCACATTCAGATTTTGAAATATTATCGTATATTTCAGGCACATGATTACAATACTTTGACTGAAAAAAATTAATATTACCATTTATAGCACCAAATTTCAAATCATCAGCACCAAAAAATAACTTTTTTATTTTTGATCGTGATATGGCAGAAGCACACATGATACATGGTTCTAAAGTAACATAAAGACTGCAATCAATAAGTCGATTGCTTTTTATTTTGTTACATGCTTCTCTAATAGCATTAATTTCTGCGTGACCAACTGGATCATAGTCATTAACTAAAGTATTGTGGGCACTACTCAAAATCCTTCCACTCTTATCAAGAATAACACACCCAACAGGAACTTCTCCACACTTTTTTCCTTTTACTGCCATTTCTATAGCTAAATTCATTGGAGAATTTTTGGACATATAATTAATTTAAACTTTCTTTTAAGAATAATATATAGATATAAAAATCATATGAAAAATAATAAAAATTCAGAACGTATCAGCAAAGTAATCGCTCGTTCATCCCAATATTCACGAAGGCAAGTTGAGCAACTTATTATTGAGGGAAGAGTTAAGATTGATGGAAAAATAATCGATCGCCCAAATATAAATGTCAGTTCATCAAACAAAATCTTACTGGATAAAAAAATTATTGATTATAAAACGAATGATGAAATTTTTATTTTTAATAAACCTCGAGGATGTTTAGTTACTCACTCAGATCCTGAAGGTAGAAAAACTATATTTAATATTATTCCTAAAAAATTTGAAAAATATATTTCTATTGGAAGATTAGATTATAACTCTGAAGGGTTATTGCTGCTTACTAATAATGGGGATATTAAAAGATATTTTGAATTACCGAAAAATAATTTTGAAAGATCATATAAAGTTAAAGTACAGGGTAAAATAGATGATAAAATAATTAAAAGTCTTAAAAAAGGATTATTTATCAATAAGATTAAATATAAACCAATTATAGCATTAGTCGAAAGCAGTACTCCAACTTATACTTGGATTATAATGACTCTTAGAGAAGGCAAAAATCGTGAGATAAGAAATATCTTTGAGTCATTTAATATGACTGTTACTCGATTAATACGAATTTCCTATGGTCCTTATAAACTTGGAAAAACCAAGAAGGGTGAGATTGTTAAAGCTAGAGTAATTAAAAACATTAAATGAGAATAATTAGTGGAAATAGAAAAGGTCATAAATTAATTACACGAAAAAATCAGTCTGCGCGTCCAATTTCAGACAAGAATCGTGAAACTATTTTCAATCTATTGGCACATGGAAAGGGCATTGTCGAGACAGGTTTTTCGCTTAATCAAAGTACGATACTTGATGTGTTTGCTGGAACAGGATCATTTTCCTTTGAAGCATTATCCAGAGGCGCCAAAAAATCAGTCTTAATTGAAAAAGACTCCACGATGGTAGATCTAATTTATGAAAATATAAAAAAATTAGACTTTTTAGATGTAGTTCAAGTTTATCATATCGATGCTCTTAGAGTTCAATCAATCGATTTCCAAGATAAATTTGACCTTGTCTATATTGACCCCCCCTATCAAAAAGCACTAGATGAAAAATTTATTGATAAAATAGGAATGATTAATTGTTTATCAGAAAATTGCATCATTATTATTGAACAAAGCATTGAAGATAAAGTTTTAGCAAATAATAGAATTGAATTGATAAGAATGAAAGAACTTGGGAACTCAAGATTTTCATTCTTTAAAGCAATTTAATATTTACTTTAAATAATTTTTTTGTTTTTCTACAGCATCTTGACCAAAAGGATCAACGCCTCCTAAACTAGCTAATAGTAAAGTTTCTAAAATTGAAACTGTAAAGAAATATCCCAATTGAAAACCTATTGATTTTTTATCATGCACAAAGTAATCAGAATTTCTTATAATTGGGATATTTTCATTTTTAAGAGTTTTTATCATTGCTTGCCTATGATTTGCTAATGTTAAATCTATAAAGTTATTACTGTCTTGAGAATTGGCACTATATAATTCAAAAAATTTGTCTTTTGGTCCATCTAAATAGAGCTGTAAAACACTGTGCTGATCCTGTGTCATTTGAGAAATAACAGGAAGATAACCAAATCCAGTCTTCCCTAAGCTTTCTGAATATAATTGCTTCATCCAATTACCAAGCTCATAGAGTTCATCGCCATATAAGAGAATAATATCAATTTTTCTTCCTTCATTAATTAAATCGTATTTTTTTTGAGCTATCTTAGTTGGAGATAGATCATCAGCCTGAAATTCATCTTTTAGAAATTCTGAAATCGCAGCATCAAGACCTTTAAACATATCCATGTAATTATCAAAGAACAGCGAAATTGGTATTATGCTTGTATGTGAAAAAATTGAAAATCTTCCACCAATATTTGGATTAAGCTCGATACATTGAAAACCAATATGATCTGCAAATCTATGAAGTATGGCATCATTATTTTCTGTAATAGCTAAAAAGTTTTTTGTTTTATCAAAATTTTTATCGACAAATTGGTTTATATAGTCGTAAAGAGTCAATACTTCAGATGTTGTTCCTGATTTGGAAATAAAAATAAATCCAGTTTCTTGCATGTTTAGAGAATTTAATATTTGATCAACTTTTTTTGAGTTTAAATGATCAAAATAATAAACTCTTTTTTCATTTAAAATATAGCTAACAGCTTTTGACCCCTGAGAAGATCCACCGATACCAACAATTATATAATTTTCAAAGTTAAAACTTAACTTTTCTTTTTCCTTTGAGTGCTCATTAATTAATAACTGGTGATCTAAGAAAGGGTATTTATTTGCTAATATATTTTTCTTTATTTCTTCGTATGCCAACATGAGGCTTACTATGCACTAACAACCTTATCATGAATAGATAAATTTCTTTCAAACTCACTAAGCCGCTTAATTATTGATCTTAATTCAGTAATAGTTGTCCAATTTTGAAGAAATAAATCAAAGCTTCCATGAACTCTTTGAAAAGCATTACTAACCTGAACTACCGTTCCTAGCATTATTGCTCCTGTGAATAATCCAGGTCCAACTATCAAGTAAGGTACAACGACCATAAATTGTCCATAGCTATTTTGCCAGACATCAAAATAACCATAGTGTAAATAGAGTCTCTGATAATTAAATCTTATACCGAGAAATAACTCCCAAAGTCTTTCGGGTTGTGCATAATTTACTTTATCGTCTTCACCTAAAACAAGATCTTTTCTAAAGGCTGCTTCAACTTTTTGATTATTATATTCTAATCCTGGAAGCTTTATTCCAACAAACCAAGAAATAATTAAACCACCTACGGAAACCAATAATGCGGTCCATACTAATGAACCTTCATAATCTCTTAGAATTGGGATATCAACACTTTCAGATAGTGTCCATAAAACTGGAAGAAATGCAATTAATGTCATAATTGCTCTCACAGCTTGTAAACCTAAACTTTCAACAATTCTTGCAAAACGATTACAGTCTTCTTGAATTCTTTGACTAGCACCCTCTATTTCAACTTCTACATTTCTCCATCTTGGAATGTAATCAAATGTAATGGATTCTCTCCACCTTAATCCGTAAATCCTCGTAAACCATCCCGTAAAAGTTGCTAAAATAACATAAGGCATAGCAATAACTAAAAAGCTTGGCTCCGCACCACTTTGTGTAAAATACTTTATCGAAATTAATTTATCGTAAAAAAGAGTGATGCCAGATTGAGGATCGTCAGAATATTTATCGGCATTTTGTAGCAAATCATAAAACCCTCCATACCAAGTATTAATAGCAACTGTTAATTGAACTTGTACCCATAAAGAAAGAACTAACACAGAGCCCCCTCCATACGCCCAATAAAACCACTTACGAGTATAGTAAAAACATTTAACCATAGTTTATAATTTATCTGCTATATATAACTTATAGCTTTAAAACTGTTCTTCAATAAATTCTTCTAAAGAACCCGTTTCATTAACCGCATCATTATTTTGTTCTAAATCTGCTGAGTCGGAACTATCTAAAATCATTGACTCAATATCTGATGACTCATTTGTATTTATTTCAGAAGGTTCATCATTAATTGTTTCACCATCACCCGGTGGGGTTAACTCAAAATCAGGAGGTATTTCAAGAGCTTTTTGTTTTAAACTTGTAAAGTCATTAGATTGATTTGAAGAACAACCCACTAAAAATGCTACTATTATTAAAATAATTACTCTATCCATTTTCTTTTTTATTTTTATTTGAAAATAACTCTAAAATAATAATAAGCAAGCATCCTAGTGTTATTGTTATATCAGCAAAATTAAATACATACCAATGGTAATTCATATAATGAATATCTATAAAATCTAATACTGCTTTATGTAAAAAACGATCAATTAAATTTCCAAATGCGCCCCCTATTATGAGGCTGAAAGCAAAATAATAAAGTTTTTTATTAATTCTAATAGCGTAGATAAATAAAAAAATAATTAATACTAACATAATAATCATATAAAAATTATTAATTGACTGCAGATCGTTTTGAAACAGCCCAAAAGCAAATCCTTTATTCCAGATTAGATACAAATTAATATAATCATTTATCTTTTCCATAAATTGAGTATTTAGGTGACTCGTATCAATATTATAAGTTTTAATGAGATAAAGTTTTATAGCTTGGTCAATCGAAGCAAAAAGAATAATCAAGAAAGAAAAATTTCTTATAATTTTAAACATTTATTGAATTACATCATTACATCGATCACAAATATGATCTTTGAGTTTTGGAAAGTATTTCCAACAACGCTCACATTTTTTTCCATCCACTCTTGAAACTAATACTCCGACAGACTTATCATCATCAAGAGAGTAGCAATCATCTGGTAAATTATCTTTTTTAATTTCTATACTTGATATGATTGCAACCTGTTCTACGGTTTCACTATTTACTAAATTAAATTTTTTATCATCATTAATGTATAAAACAACTGAAGCTTCGAGGCTAGAACCTATAGTTTTATTTTTTCTCTCTAATTCTATGGCTCCATTAATCAGTCTCTTTAATTTTTTATAAAAATTCCATCCATCATCAAGATCGTTTCTTATCCATGTTTCATCAATGGAACAGAAATTTTCAGTGTGGATACTAGAATCTATCCCCATACGACTTTGCCAGGCTTCTTCAATTGTAAAACACAAAATTGGAGCCAATAATCTCAACAAATGATGGAAAAGAATATCTAGAACAGTTTGAGTTGAAAGTCTTATCTTTGAATTTTTTGCATCGCAATAAAGAGAGTCTTTTCGAATATCAAAATAAAATGATGACAGCTCATTAGTGCAAAAATTAAAAATTAAAGTAAATACTTTTTGATATTCAAAAATCTCATAATTTTTGAGTACATCTTTTTCTAAAATGACCAACTGCGATAAAATATATTTATCCAAATCTGTAAGATCGCTATATTCAACAGCACTCTGAATGGTAAAGTCAGATAAATTACCAAGTATGAATCTTATTGTATTTCTTAATCTTCTATAGGTATCAACATTACTTTTAATAATCTCAGGTCCAATTTTAAGATCTTCAGAAAAATCACTATTTGCAACCCATAATCGCAGTATATCTGCTCCAGATTTTTCAATAACTTCTGCTGGAGAAACTATATTATTCGAAGATTTACTCATTTTTGCACCATCTTCATGCAGTACAAAACCATGTGTCAAAACTGATTCATAAGGAGCGGTGTCTCTTGTGCCACAGGACTCTAAAAGTGATGAATGAAACCAACCTCTATGTTGATCAGTTCCTTCAAGATACAAAGATGCAGGCCATGGTTGATTATTCTCTTCTAATACAAAAGCATGTGTACAACCGGAGTCAAACCAAACATCAAGAATATCATCAACTTTTTCATATTTTTCAGGATCCTCGATTCCATTGAGCCACTCTTCTTTAGAGTATTTAAACCAAGCGTCAGATCCTTCTTCTTCAAAACGCTTAATAATTTTTTTATTTAGCTCACCATTCACAAGAGGGGCGCCTGTTTTTTTATTATAAAAGATTGAGAGAGGAACTCCCCATGCTCTTTGACGTGATACTACCCAATCAGGCCTATTTTCAATCATAGAAAATATTCTTTTTTTTCCCTGAGCAGGAAACCATTTTACTTTTTCGATTGAGTCTAAAGCTTTTTTTCTAAGCTCATTTGCCTCCATTCCAATAAACCACTGAGGTGTATTTCTGAAAATAACAGGGGCCTTAGACCTCCACGAATGAGGATAGCTATGACGAAGAGAGCCTTTACCTAATAGCGATTTTTCATTTTTTAATTCAATAATAACTGCAACATTCGCCTCTGCATCAGAACCATCATCATTGAAGATTTTCTTACCTGCAAATATTGGAACATGATTAAAATATTTTCCATCTCCATCGACTGTTTCTGGAACATCGATTTTATATTTAACTCCTAAATCATAATCATCTGGTCCATGGCCAGGAGCAATATGGACAAGTCCTGTTCCTTGCTCAAGTGTAACATAATCAGCTGGGTATAGCTTTACATCAAAATCATAGCCATTATTTCTAAAAGGATGAGAGCATGTTAGATCACTAATATTCTTCAAATCTTTTATTTTAGTAAATAATTTTATTCTGCACTCTGACTTTATCGATTCCTCAAGCTCAGATGCGAAAACGAGTAAATCTCCCTTTTGTGCATGACTATCATCGGATACATCCTCGACTTTGAATAATGAATATTTAATTTCCTCGCCGTAAGCTATTGCTCTATTTCCAGGTATAGTCCAAGGTGTTGTTGTCCAAATTACAACTGAGGCGTTTAATAGTTCAGAGTCATCAGATTTTATGATTGGGAATTTAACATATATCCACGTGGATTTATGTTCTTTATACTCTATTTCAGCTTCAGCTAATGCAGTTTTTTCGACAGCTGACCACATCACTGGCTTTGAACCTCTAAATAAACTTCCATTTTCTAAAAATTTAAAAAATTTCCTAACAATAACGGACTCTGCGTTGAATGACATTGTTGTGTATGGATTAGACCAGTCACCAATTACCCCAAGTCTTATAAATTCCTCTCGCTGTATGTCAATCCATCTAGTCGCAAAGTCCCTGCACTCTTTTCTAAATTGAATAATATCGACTTCATCTTTGTTAAGTCCTTTTTCTCTATATTGCTCTTCAATCTTCCATTCAATAGGTAGTCCATGACAATCCCAACCAGGAATATATGAACTATCTTTATTGAGCATTTGCTGAGATCTAACTACAAAATCTTTTAAGATTTTATTCAGAGCATGACCGATATGAAGATGACCGTTTGCATAAGGTGGACCATCGTGAAGTACAAATTTTTTCTTATCTTTAGATCTATCACGTAGAGATTTATAAATATTTTTTTTAGACCATTGACTCAGAATAGTTGGCTCTTGTTCTGGTAATCCAGCTCTCATTGCAAAGCTTGTTTTGGGTAAAAATAAAGTTTCGCTAAAATCTAGTTTTTCATCTTTAGCTGTCATTGTAATTATCTTAAGACTTGTTTTGCTTTTAAAATATCTTTGTTAAGTTGCATTTTTAGAGAGTCGATACCTGAAAATTTTTTTTCTTTGCGTATGAAATCAATAAATGTCACTTTTAAAGCAGAATTATAAATATTCAAATTAAAATCAAATAAATATACCTCTAACAGCGGTGTCTTTTTATTAAATGTTGGGCGTATACCAAAATTTGCTATGCCTTTGTAAAGCCTATATTTACTATTTTTTTTGATCATTTCTACTGTTACAGCATAAACACCATACTTTGGTTGAGAATAGTCTTTAATTTCAATATTGGCAGTAGGAAATCCTATTAAACGACCTCTCTGATCTCCCTTAATAACTTTACCATTAATAAACCATGGTCTTCCCAATATTTTATTTGCAATTTTGATTTTACCACTTTCAATTGCCAATCTAACATTGGATGAGGAAAATATTTTCTTATTAAAATTTTTAGCTAATGACAATGGAAGCTTGAAGATACTTACTGGGGAGACAGAAAAGTTATTTTTTTTTCCAAAGTCTTTTAAGTATTGATAGTCTCCACTTCTATTATTTCCAAACTTAAAATTTTTACCCACAAAAACATGTTTCATTTGAATTCCTTCAAGAAGAATTTTTTTACAAAAATAATTAGGAGTCATTTTTGCTACTGAACTCGAAAATTTGAGTACTATTACATAATCTAATCCATAGCTTTTAAGGATTTCACATCTAGAATTAATATGAGTAAGTAAAAAATTTCTTTTTTCTTTCTTAAAAAAAATTTTTGGATGAGGGTCAAATAATAATACACCAACTTTCTTATTTTCTTTTGACTGAATTTTTTTTGCTGACTCAATTATTTTCTGATGTCCTCGATGAATACCGTCAAAATTCCCTAATAGAAGTATTGAGTTTTTAGTATATTTTTTTAATGACTTATAACTTGTAAAAATTTTCATAATTGCAGGGACTCAATAATATTAATCTGTTCAATATCTTGATTCAGATAAGAATTGAAAAATTTTTTAATATCAGCTGTTTCTTGAATATCACTTTTATGAATTCCTGACTCAACAAAAACAGAATTAATACCAAAATTATTGGCTCCTATTATATCTGTCCTTACACTATCTCCTATAGCAATCATTTGCGATTTATCCTCAACTAATCCCTCGGATAAAACACTCTCAAAAACATAGCTATATATTTCTTGATATGGTTTTCCATAATGTT
>Ga0181552_10001333_pt1 | contig 18818 bp, 15 predicted proteins | sample 011ome_18_FD_130583 | JGI IMG/M metagenome (GOLD analysis project Ga0181552, IMG submission 130583) | Coastal salt marsh microbial communities from the Groves Creek Marsh, Skidaway Island, Georgia - 011501BT metaG (megahit assembly) | ecosystem: Environmental > Aquatic > Marine > Intertidal...
ATTTTTTCTGGTTTTGTTGGATTCTTGGTTTTAATGTTATTTGGCACCATGCCAAATGAAGTATTTGAAAATTTTAATGAATACTGGTGGGTGATATTGTTTTGGTTACCTGCAGTATTATCAAATGAACAACCTAAATATTCCAGGACTTATAAATGGTTCATTTTAGGTATGATTTCTTATTTGAGTGCTTTTGCGATATGGTTAACTGGCGTTCCTGATCATGCATCTTGTTCACCGGATTCAATAATTCAAGCACATGGTATTTGGCACTTATTGACAGCACTAGCTACTTATTTTTTCTTTTTACATTATAGGTCTGTAAAGACCATTTAAATTTTATCTGCCTCTAAAGGTGATTCTTCCAACAGTAAGATCGTAAGGAGTCATTTCAACTTTAACCTTATCTCCAGTTAAAATTCTTATATAGTGCTTACGCATCTTGCCAGATATATGAGCAGTAATAATGTGATCGTTTTCTAATTTAACTTTAAATTTAGTATTAGGAAGAGTTTCAATAACTTCTCCTTCAAATTCTAATGCGTCTTCTTTTGCCATGGCCTGTATTCTACACTATTAATGTGTTATTTATTATCTTTATAAGCTAAAAGTAAAGACACTATTTGAATTAAAAGAACTACTATAAAGCTAAATATATTTAATGGAATGCCAAAAGGTTGTAATTCATCAATACCTATACCAACAGCTAGTCCGTTATATAAAGGCATTGTGATTACAGAAACCATAAAGCCCAAAATCATACACAAACTTAAAAGTGATGCTATAGAGAGCATATGCTTGCTCCATATTAAATAAAGACCTAAGCAAGCTACCATAAAGTTTGTAGATAATCTCCATACCTCATGAACTCTTGAGTGCTCATCCCAACTGGGATTGAATAAATGAGTATCACCAATATCAAGTAACAAAGGACCAACACCTGCTAGTATTAAACAAACTGATGTTAATATCTTAGGTATCATCATTCGTTGGAATTTTTCCTTTTAAAAACTCTGGCATAAAACTTATATTTGAATGATCGCTCACTCTATTACATTTATTTTTAATAGTACCAATCTCTTTGATTGTTGTTGTGATCACATCACCGTCTTTAAGTAGTTTCCCTTGTGTAGCACCAACACCTGATGGTGTTCCAGTAAATATTAAATCTCCAGTCTTTAATGTTAAGAATTCTGATATATAAGAAATAATGTCCGGAACTGTAAATATTAAGTCATCAGTATTTGATTCTTGTCTTAATTCATCATTTATATAACATTCAAGGTGAAGAGCATCTTTATCAACAACAAAATCTGGAGATACTAAATATGGACCAATAGGCCCAAATGTATCAAAGGACTTACCAAGATTGAATTGTGGTGGGGTAGCATGAAATTGGACAGCTCTATCTGATATATCTTGACCTACAGTTAATCCAGCTACGTGATCCCAGGCATTTTCTTTTGATATATTTTTTCCTTCTTTGCCTATTACAAGAACAAGTTCTGCTTCATAGTCAACAATATCACTTTTCATTTCAATGTTATCAAAAGGCCCAACAATACAACTAGTATGTTTTGTAAAGACCATTGGAAATGGTGGAATTTCCATCCCACTTTCTTCAGCATGGGCCCTATAGTTCAAACCTACGGCAAAACAATTTCTAGAATCTGTAACCGGAGGTCCTAACAAAGAGTTTTCTATCAACCCCGATGGTTCAAAATTATTAAGCTTATTAGATAATTTATGTAAATCATCCAATGAATTTAATATTTTTGATGGGTCTGATGTAATTTTTCCATGAGAAATACTTTTAATATCATAATAAGAATCACCATGAACAAGAGCTGATTTACCATTAATATTTGCTAGTTTAAATCCCATTTTGTCTCCTTAAAAATAGTTATTTTTTATTATGTGCTTGTAAAATCTGAAGAATATCACCTGGTTCAGATCGTTTTGTATAATCTGGATCAGCAAATTTATACAAAATTTGCATATTTTCATTAATTATATATGTTGCTGGAATTGGGAGTATGAATGAATCATCTCCATTAATTTTACTAAAATCTAATCCATTTTTTATATAGATAGGTTTTAGATAGTCTGCTATTGAGAAAACAAGACCAAACTCATGAGCAATCTTGTTGTTTAAATCTGATAAAACATCAAACTCTAAATTATTTTTTTCTTTAAAAGATAACGAACCATCAGGCAATTGAGGGGATATCGCTATCAGTGATGCATTATTGCTTTTTATTTGAGGCAATATCTCTTGAAGTGCTTGTATTTCAATATTGCAATATGGACACCAGCTTCCTCGATAAAAACTAATTATAACTAAACCTTGATTTGTGTAATCTGATAACTTTTTTTCAGCCCCATTTTGGTTTAGTAGGGTAAACTCTTGAACAATATCACCTATATTTAAAGATCCTTTTAATACGTCCGAATTAATTAATTCTTGCTTAGCTTGATCTAGTAGGTTTCTGATTTCAGGTGACATGTTCTCTGCAGATTTTTTTATAGCATCATTTAATTTATTTCTTAACAGTGTCATTTTATATCGATCTCTTTTTTTATTTAGTTTATAAAAAGGGGGACACGATATCTGTAAATTCAATTACAGATATCGCATCTTAACATCTAACTATAGTTAGAAATTTATCCTATATCTCATTCCAACTTCTCTGCCTGGTTGAAGATAACCAACATGAGAACCACTTATTAGGGGAAGGTCAACACCGAATGACTGTCCAACCTCATTTGTTACATTCCTACCAAATATAACTAAAGCCCATTTTTCATCATCTGATTCTAGTCCAACGCGCAAATTAACTTTTGTTGTATCTGGAGATAAATTAAAAGGATCTAGATCATTTTGAGTATAGTATTCATCGACTTTATTAACATCAGCACCGATAACAACATTAAAGCCTTTTCCAGTATTTACAATATATTTTGTATATATAGATGATGACATTTCTGGTGCATTAACTCCTGTCTGTCCCTTTAAATCTTGAGAACATGTCCCATAAATCACTTGTGGACCTCTAGGCGTATTTACAGTAGTGTTGTTAGCTGCTCTGTAAGCAATATCTTGGGCAGCAGTACATCCTCCAATAAATTCATCAAAAGTGAAATCAAGGTAAGTTATGGCGCCACCAATATACAAACCATCAAGCGGTGACCATTCAAAATCACCCTCAATACCTTCAATAGTTGATGATCCAGCATTAGAAACTACAAAAGACGCTCCTACGAAAGCAGATACTTGCATGTCTATATATTCAGTACTAAATGCTGCAAGATTAGCTCTTAAATTTTGATTAGCGAAATCATATTTCACACCAATTTCAGTAGTTGTTGCTTCTTCTGCTGCAAATCTGTTTGATGAATCAGGTGTAGTGTAATCAACTCTCTTTACATTATCAGAAGCGTCAAATCCACCTGATTTATAGCCCTCAGCCCAACTTAAATAAATTCTTGTTGTATCTGAATATTCATAGTTTATTTTTAAAGATGGTGTTACATGGTCTTCAGATATTTTTTGAAGAGGAAACTCATATGTATCTCTACCAAGTGTTCCAAACATTATATTTCTAATTATTGGGTTTAGTGAAGCAGCCTCAGCTGTGTTTCCACCAGTTATATCAGATGATAAAAACTGACTATCCATCAATTCTTTTTCTTCATCTGACCAACGAACACCAGCAGTCAGGCTAAGTTGATTATTTATAAACCAAGTACCTTCCACAAAAACTGATTGGCTTTTTGTTTCTAGATCATGATGATGATGCGAGCTAAGTACATTCGCAGGAAGTGCTCCACGTGAAAAAGCATTCCAAAGTGTTCCACCAATTCCAAGAGCATTAGTCAATACAGCATTTGTTACTAGAGAATTACCTAGATCTCCGTTTAGAAATGCTTCATTTTGAAAGCTATATTCTGTCTCTTCGATAAAAAATCCTGCAATATATTCAAATTTGTCACTAGAAGGTGAAGTTATAACTAATTCATGTGTAGTTGATTCAAACTGTTCATTTCCACTTACAGACAAGAAGTCTAAAGGTGACATATCAGCATCAGCACCTTCGGTAAAATCATATTCAGAAATTGTAGATGTCCATGATAAGTCACTATTACCTATATTTGTTTTGATATTTAGAATCATATTTTCAGCATCATTAGTTCCACCATTTGGATTTTGTCCACCATAAATGTTCATAGAATTAGTTGTTGTGAATTCTTTCCCTGCATATTGTGCTGTCTGGGGAAAGGCAACATTTGCAATAGAAAAAGCAGCAACAGCAACAGTTCTTCCAGCTGCTATAATTGATGGTGGGGGTGCTGATAGGCCCCATCGAGTAACTTGAGAGTGTTGTCCAATTCTTTCATAATTTGATTTAAATACTTTCAAATTAACTTCTGTATTATCTAACTCATATAAAAATGTTGCTCTCATTGCCTCACTTTTTGTTTGAGGCTCTTCTTTAAAATTAAAGGCATTATAAACCCATCCGTCTGATTCATTAGATGAAAGCGCTAGACGAATAGCAAAATTATCATTTACTGGTATATTTGATGCCATATTTATTTTGTTTGTTGACCAATCGTTAACGAGTTCTTGTGAAATATATGCATCTAAATCACCACCAATAACAGGACTTTTACTTGTCATGTTGATAACTCCTGCAATAGTGTTTTTACCAAACAAAACACCCTGTGTTCCTTTGAGCACTTCAATTCTTTCTACATCCAATAATGGGACTGTATATTGCTGACTTCTGGTTACAGACATTCCATCTACAAATTGAGTTACTGACTGTTCAAAACCTTTATTGGTTCCAGAACCAACTCCTCTCATATAAATTGATTGTTCTTGCACACCTTTTGCAACAGTAAGGCCTGGTACATATTGTGCAATTTCTTCCCAAGATGAAGCGCCTATATCGTTAATTCTTTCTGATGATAGAACTTGAATTGATATTGGTACCTCAGATAATCCTTCCTCTTTTTTTTGAGCTGTTACAACGATTTCTTCAAGTCTTGAATCTGTACTTTCTTGTGAGATAACATCTTGCACATAAAGACCTGTGAAAGTAACAAAAGCTAATATTAAAAATAATTTTTTAGTATTCATATATTTCCCCCAAGGATATATTTATAAGTCTCAATAATCTTAACCACTTGGATAAAAAATTACAACTAGTCAGTTGGATAAAGTTTAAATAAGTTGAAAAATTTTTAAAAAAACTAGAATATTTAAAATAAAAATTATAGGAAGCATTAAGCCTTTAATGAGTTTTATGAACTTAGTTATCTTTATAACTTTATAAATCTTGTTATGGTCCATATTATTTTCTATATTGAAGGTTGGCAGCTTTTATACCAGCAATAGAACATGCCTCATCCTTATCCGGCATGTCACCTGATACACCAACAGCTCCAACTACTTCATTATCTCTTAAAATAAAAACTCCACCAGGAGAGGGAACTAACCTATTCTTTGATATAGCACCAAATGAATCAAATGCAGGGTTCATATCAGGTAAGGCACCATAAAGTCCATGTAGAGCTCGAGAAGAAAAACCCAATCCTATACAACCCCAAGCTTTTCCATATGCAATATCAGGTCTTATCAATGCACAATTTTCTTCAGTTTGTGAAGTTATTATAGTTCCTGCTGCATCAACAACTGTAACAGCCATTGGTTCCATATTTTCTTTTCTTGCATGTGCAATTGCAGCAGTTGCTATTCTTACAGCTTCATCTAATTTAAGTTTTGTATTTTCTTTAGGCATTATTTTTTTCTCCTCTAGAAGTTTAGTTGGTGTTTTTGGAATTGTTCCTAGTTTCATTTTTATTTTGTATCGAATCATATTCTTTGCGTATATTAGTGTTTGCATTAAGGGTGATTCATGACCCCAGACACTAATACCATAGAATTTTTTTGCTTCATGATTATCTTTAATTTCAGTACTTTCAGCACCAAGCTCACACTGAAAAGCTGATGGATTTCTAACATAAAATGATATTTGATTATCATTTGGATGAACTCCCACACTATGAGCAATTGGAATCTTTGCTTTTTTACATCTTTTGTATCCCAAGCCTACTGAATTTCTATCCACACACTCAATTTGAAAATGATTTATTTTTTTTCCAGTCCATATCTGAGCATATGCAATCGAGTGATGTCTTTTATTGGTATGAAAAAAAACAACATCTAAAGTCATTCCAAAACCAAGAGTTGGTTCGTTACAATCTGATAAACCCATACAGAGAGTATCTGCATAGAAATATCTCATATCTTCAGGACTAACAGATCCATTTAAAGTCACATGGCCAAGACCCAAATCACCACAATCAAATTCTAAATCATGATCAGGTTCCGTATATAAATTGTATGATTTTGAAACATCCACAAACTCTATCTGAAGACCTATAGGGTCTATAGTTTTAAGTAATTTATTGCTATATCTTGATTTGGTTTCAATTTCAGAACCCCATTCGGCTATAAAATTATTAGAAACTAGGCTGTTTTCAATTTTATCAAGACTATTAGATTCAAAACCAATAGCAACAATATCATCAGTTTTACCTTCTCTAAAAATTATTCTACATCCAGTAGAATCTACAACTGCTTCAAATTCATTATTTTGATTTGTTTCTTTAAGCGTGAGACCATACATAGTATGAATAAATCTTTTCCATCTGATAAGATTTTTTACTTCATAAACTGTATAAATTAATCTAGATATCATTACATAAATTTTAATTGGAATACTGAGATTATATACATATTTTCTTATACTAACCAGTTGACTAAAAAATAGTAAATATGTTTTACTCTGTTCATATATATATTAGGTTAACAAAATGTCAGGAATCGAACTATATGGCTACGGTGAGTCTGTTGCATCAAACATGGCTAGAGTTGCAATGTCAGAAAAAAATATTTCTTACAAATATAATTTAATATATCTAGAATCTAGGGGAGATCACTTATCAAAAGATTATAAAAAATTAAATCCTAAGAATCTTGTTCCTACCATGATTGATAATGGAAAGGTTATACCTGATAGTATTGAAATAATGAAGCATATTAATTCTACCTATACACAAGGTACTGACCTTTTTCCTTTAAATATTAATAATGATAAATTTAAAAACCTCCTAGATTTTGTAAAACTTGATGAAAAAAAAGAGTTAGGGGAGACATTAGGAACAACAGCTGGTGGAATATCAGCAACTGTTTTGGTTAGGCTATTATGTAAGAGATCTCTTTTAAATGTTATTTGGGATTATTTAACGAAACATTCCATAAAAAAAAGAGTGCCAATTTTTATTCTTCTAAGAATACTTGGTAAACCACCTGAGAGTTTATGTAAAAAAATGGCAATAGCGATATCTAAACACCTCTTTTATATAGAAAACTTACTAAAACATAATAAACCATTCATGATGGGTGGCCAATATACAGCAATTGATTGTTGTATGGCCGCAATTCTTCATAGAATTAACGAAATGAGATTTTCAAATCTTTTATCTCATCCCAAATTACCTAATCTAGCTAATTATTGGAATACTATTCAAGCTAGGCCTAGCTATCAGGAGGGTATATTAGACTATGTAACCGGCGAATGGGAGATAGAAATCCAAAAATTGTATGGCAATGGCTCAAATAAATATGAAGACCTTGCATTATCAGAAATAAATAAATTAACAGTGGAGATATAAATATGAATGAACCAATATGCAAAGTTGCTGATATCATTTATGTAAGGTTTGAACTTACAGAACTTGAAGCTCAAAAAAAATATCTAAATCATTTTGGAATGATTAAAGCTCACGAAGATGAGAATAATATATTTTTTCGAGGGACAGGAACATCACCATATATCTATGTGGCTACTAAAGGAAAAGAAAATAAATATATTGGTTCAGCATATAAGGCTAATGAATATTCTGATTTAGAAGCCTTATCTAAAGAATTTAATGTAGATATTATTGAAAATAATGAGCCAGGTGGTGGGCACAAAGTTACTATTATTGATCCTGATGGTATTGAGGTTGAGGTTTGTCATGGCATGACTCCTGCAGAACCAGTTGCTATTGTTTCAAAAGTGCTAAATACAGGTCAATCTAAGCAAAGAGAAAATGAACTACAAAGGTTTGGTAGAGCATCTGATGAGTGGCAGGTGCATGATGACAAATGGGTTTATGAGCTTACTTCAAAAGTAAAAAGGTTGGGTCATACAGCTATAAATTGTAAGGATCCTCAGGCTTCTGTGGATTGGTATGCAAAAGCTCTAGGTTTTTTAACAAGCAATAATTGTATTGGTCCAGATGGTAAATCAATGGGTGCTTTTATGAGATGTGATCAAGGTGATAAGCCTGTTGACCATCACACCTTAAATAATATGGGCTTGCCTGGTGAGATGGATGTGGTTGCTTTTGGTCATGCTGGTTATGAGGTTACAGACTCTGTGGATGACTTGATGGCTGGACACTATCATATGAAAACGATTGATGAGTATTATCATGAATGGGGCATTGGCAGACATTTGCTAGGTAGTCAGATGTATGACTACTGGCGTGATCCACATGGATTTACACATGAACATTGGACGGATGGAGATCTAATGGACGCTACGGTGCCTACTGAAGATTCAGGATTTAGAGATTTAGCCATGGCGCAGTACGGGCCCGAGGTACCCAATACTTTTGGTATTACAATACCTGTTGATCAGATTGACAAGGTGAGAGCTGAAAATCCAACTATACCGGGCATGATTAAAGAAATGGAAATAGCTGCTAAAGCTTTTAATAAGGAATAATTATGGTTGAATTTACTAACGATCAAAAGGTAGCTATAGCTGCTGCTCAAGAAACTTTTTCTAAGATGAAAAATAATAGTGAATCACTCAATGAATCCCAATTAAATTTGTTATTTGGTGAGGCAAGAAGTATGAATGGATGGCAAGATAAAGAAGTCTCTGATGATATGATTAAATCAATTTATAATCTTACTAAAATGGGTCCAACCAGTACAAATTGCTGTCCCGCTCGCTTTAAATTTATAAAAAGTGAAGATCAAAAACTTAGACTTAAAGAGGTACTACTTCCAAATAATGTTGATAAAGTTATGTCTGCACCAGTTATTGCAATTATAGGTTTTGATTTAGATTTTTCTGAGAATATGGGTAAGTTATTTCCACATATGGACGTTGCGCCCATGTATAAAAATGACGAAATCATTAATCATTCAACAGCTTTCAGAAATAGTAGCCTGCAAGGCGCATATTTTATGATGGTGACAAGGGCTTTAGGCTTAGATTGTGGACCAATGTCAGGTTTTAACAATCAATTAGTTGATGAAATTTTTTTTAATGGAACAAATATTAAATCAAACTTTCTATGTTGTATTGGCTACGGAGATCCATCAAAAATATTTATGAGACTTCCCAGATTAGATTTTGATGAGGCTTGTAAGATTATTTAAGTCTATACTTTATGTAAGCAAAGCGGCAAATAATAATAAAAAAAATCAGACTTAATAACTGATATTTGAATGATTGTATTAAGATCCATGTCATTACAAAAAAACTTTTAGTCTTTGAAACTGGTTTCTTTAAATCATAGTCTCTATCTAACCAAGGCGAACCAATTACATTTCCACCCTCGGTATCGCCAAATAAATATTGTTGTACTGGATTTATAACGCCTATACTATTGCGTTCTTCTATGCTCATTAAAGATTCTTTCATTTGATTAAAGATAGTTTTTTCACTATTTGATAAGTCGTTTGTTTCAAAGGGATCTTTAATAATATTAAAAAGTTTAAAAGAGCCTTCTACATCAAACATCACCGGTTTTTTATAATAAAGCTTCCAGTTATTATTAAATAATGCTCTCTCGTCGAAAATAATCTTATTTCCTACAAATACATTAGACGGCGGTATAATTTTTTTTGTCAATAAACTATCCCATTTATCAACGCCATCAAAGCTATCATCATAAGCAGTCTCAGTAGCTGACAAAAGAGTAGGGAGTATATCTTGAACAAAAATAAACTGATCACTTTTTGATTTTTCAAGAACTCCTTTCCACCATATAGCGGCAGGCACTCTGATTCCACCATCGAGTGCTGATGCTTTACTTCCGCTTAAACCAGCAGTACTACCTCTAGAATTTGTAAGGCCAGGAGCAACTGTTTTAACAATTGGATTTATGTCATAAACAGGCCCATTATCACTAAAAAAAATAATGATTGTTTGCTCAAGTATTCCAGATTCATTAATAGAGTTAATAATTCTTCCAATTTCATTATCAAGTTTACTGACATTTGCTGCGTAGTTTCTGTCTAATTCATTATCAATATATAAAAAATTATTTACATCTTCATCAGGTGCTTCAATTGGAGTGTGAGGTGCATTAAAGGCGACATATAGAAAAAGAGGGCGATTAACATCTTTATTTTTAATTATGCGAATTGCTTCATCTGCGATTAATTCAGTCGAGTATCCATCTTCATTTAGTGCCATGCCATCTCTATGCCAATCCATTCTACCGCTAGCAACATGATCAAAGTAACCAATACCACCAAGCATATGACCATAGCTAGAATCAAAACCTCTGTTGGTTGGCAAATATTCATCTTTATGCATGCCTAGATGCCACTTACCAGATAATGCTGTCTGATATCCAGCTTCTTTAAAATATTCAGGCATTATTTTTAGATGTTCTGGCAAGCCAGTTTGTTCTGCTGATGGATTCATAAAAGGCCTTATGACACCATGATTAAATATATGAAGTCCTGTTAGTAGAGATGCTCTAGTAGGACTGCATGTAGGGTTGGCATAAAACCTATTTAATTCAACACCATTTTTAACAAAATTATCAATATTTGGTGTTGGTATAAATCCACCATGATAAGAAACATCACCCCAACCTAAATCATCTGTAACAATTATTACAATATTAGGTTTGCTGACTATGGATAGGGTGAAAATTAATAATAAACAATTAAAGAACTTCATTTAAACCCATATCTCTCGCTTTAAAAAATAAATCCATGAATTTAGACATTTCTTTTTCATTAATATCTAAAACTTCCGTGATATATGGTTTCATTGCTGCAAGACCAAACTCTACAACCATAACTAATGCTATGGCACTTTTCATTTCAGCTGTTGGTTTATTTTTATTTTTTAATTTAACTAACTGATCTAAGGTTTTTTTCGACATAGATAAATTAGACTCAACTTGCACTCTCACTAAATCCATACGATTATCCAACACAGCTCTTATAATTGCTCTAAAGTAATTATTAGTAATATCAGCCAAAGGCTCCTTAATTAAATTAGCAGGTGAAACACCTCTTCTTTGAAGTTGTTCAACATGTTCAAAAGCAAGCAATTTGTATGTAGCTTTAAGTAATTCATCTTTACCACCGAAATAGTGATGTATTTGAGCGTGATTTACACCAGCATGATTAGCTATATCTCTTATTGTTAGTTGATTTGGGCCAATAGAGCCAACCAATTCTGCTGCTGATTCAATTAATTTTTTTTCAACGTTTTGCCTTCCTTTAGAACTATTTGATTTTACTAACGTAATTTTTGATACTTTACTCATCGTATTTCTCCAATTAATTTTTTATTTAATCTATCAACTTTTGTAACTAGTGATTTGTCATCACAACAGCCATAGACGTGTCTATCTGGTCTTATTATAACTGCAGAAATATTATTATCATTTCTCCATTTTACAAAATTACTATCTTTATTGAACGGACTATCATTACTTATTAAAAGTATATTGTTTTTAAATATTTTTGAGCTATCTAGAGCTTTAATATTATTGAACTTCTCTTCATTTTGATTAAATATAATCAGACAAAATTTATAACCTATGAATTGATCAAAAGACATATTATTTACTTTAATATTAAGATTTGGTTGGGGTATAACAATTCCGTTTATTTTGTTTGGGTATAGAGATCTGTCTACTAGACCTTTATTAATTTGCCAGGGATGATAAAAATCAAAAAAACTTAGTAACTTTGGAAAAATTCTAGCTATGGTTAATAAGGTATCTCTAACAAATGCAATGTATTTATTCTGAGTACCAATAATTCCTCCATGCTTGATAGCAGTCTCTGTAACTGATTTAACTATAGATATTCGTTCAGTAGAATATGTATCAAGTATCTTCTTATGAAAATTTCCTCTCATTACTCCATCCAATTTCCAATGAAGGTTATAAACATCTTTTATTCCTTGACATAAGCCTTGACCAAGAAAAGGTGGCATTTGATGTGCAGAATCCCCAACTAAAAAACAATTATTTAATTTAAAGGTGTCTGCAACAACTCCATGAAAAGTATATTTGCTAGCTCTTAATATCCTACCTGTATTAATATCAATATCAGGATTCAGTCGCCACGCGTGTTTTTTCATCATAGATCGAATTGAACTATGCTTTTCTATGTGATTGACATCATCTTCTTTATTAAATTTAAATTCCCATCTGATATGTTGCCCAGCAATATGGGCAACAGTTATAGGTCTTTGATAGTCACATATGTGCATAGGGTCTGCTAATATTGGATATTTTTTATCTATTTCATAGTCAACAACAATCCAGTCTTGATCACACTTATAATCATAGGATTTTATATCAAGATTTTGTCTTACAAAACTATTTGCTCCATCACATGCCAATACATAATTTGATGAAATATTTTCACTCTTACCAGTATCATGATTAATCAAAGTTAAATGGTTAATGTCAGGACTAGGTTTTAGTTTTGTAACAGAAGCACCAAGATGTAAATTTATGTTTGTGTACTGGGAGTTTCTTGATCTTAAGATTTTTTCGAGTTTAGGTTGACTGAAGCCAACAGTTTCATAGTAACCATTAGGTTGTGGGTTATCTGAAAAATCGACGTAAACAATTTCTTTACCGTATTTATTAATGAATCTAAGTCCATCAATTGGTGTTCTTTCAACATCACTTATAAGTGACATAGATTGAAAAATCCTTTGAGTTTGACCGTCAAGTGCTACAGCTCTTGGCACATCCCAAATTTCTTTATTTGGTTCTATTACAACGATATTATAACCACTCGCACCAAATATATTAGCTGCAACTGCGCCAACAGGACCATAACCAATTATTGCTATATCGAAATGCATTTAATATAAATAAATTTTATTGATTAAGTTTAGTCAAGTGGTTAGGATAGTCAATATAAATACAACAACAATCTTAAATAGTCAGGAATTTATTATGTATCAAATAACAAATTATGTGAACGGAGTTGAATGTAATGAGTCTAATGAGTCAAGAAAAATTATAAATCCTTCATATGGTACTTGCATAGGCGAGGTTCTTTATGCAACTAAAGACACAACTAATAATGCTGTTAATGCAGCAGCCAAAACTTATGTGACTTGGTCTAAAACTGGTTTAAGTTATAGAGCTGAATTGATATTGAAACTACGACAAGGGATTATCAATAAATCAGAAGAGATTATAAATATTTGTATAACAGAGGCAGGTAAAACAAGGCCTGATGCAGAGGCTGAATTAGATAGGGCAATTCAAGCTCTTACGCACATTGCTGGTGTGCAACATTTCTATCCATCTATTATGAGTCCTAATGTTGCAGGCGGCATAGATATTAAAGATGTAAGATACCCAATTGGTGTAGTTGTTGGTTGTGGACCATTTAACTTTCCAATACTAATCCCAATTCTTCATGCATCTATGGCTATAGTTACGGGTAATACCTTTATAGCCAAACCTAGTGAAAAGGTCCCATCAATATCAAGACTATATGCTGATATATTTAAAGAATCAGGCTTTCCAGATGGCTGTTATAACGTTCTAAATGGTGAGAAAGAGATTGTTGAGCAATTGGTTTCTCATGAAAAAGTAGCTGGCCTTGCATTTATAGGGAGCACACCTGTTGCAAAAAGTTTAAAAATTTTAGGTGTGCAGAATAATACTAAGGTTCAAGCACTTGGTGGTGGTAAAAACCATATGATTGTTCTTCCTGATGCTGATTTGGATATGGCTGCAGATGCAGCTGTTTCTGCAAGTTTTGGAGCTGCTGGACAAAGATGTATGGCTGTTTCAGTTGTTGTTGCTGTTGGTGATATTGCTGATGATTTGGTAAATAAAATAAAAAAAAGAATGCCCAGTCTTGTTATGGGTAAAACGGATAACCCGGATACTCAACTTGGCCCAGTTATTTCTCAAGAAAATAAAGAGCGTATTTATTCATTTATAGAATCGGCAAAAACTGAAGGGGCAACTTTGACTGTTGATGGCAGACCTTTATCTGACAAAGAAGAGGGTTCATTTGTTGGTGCTACTTTAATTGATCATGTGACACCTGGTATGTCTGTTTATGAAAATGAGATATTTGGACCTGTATTATGTTTTGTTAGGGCTGGTTCATACGAGGAGGCTATGGACATAACAGATGGTCACAAACTTGGTAATGGTGCTGCTCTATTTACACGCGATGGTGGAGTTGCACAAAAATGGGCAAATGAAGTTCAAGCAGGATCAGTTGGTATCAATGTACCAATACCTCTTCCGACATACTCTCATAGTTTTGGTGGTTGGAAAGACAGTGGTTTTTCAGAAACTAAAGCATTTGGAAGCTCATCAATAGATTTTTATACAAAAACAAAATCTGTAGCAACAAGATGGCCAGATCCAAAAGATAGTACAATTGACCTTGGTTTCCCCAAGAATAGTAAATAATATTAAATAATTAATATTTAAATTATTTACTCCTTTATTGAATCTTTTAATACTAGTTCAATATAATTAAATTCTTATTGTAGGAGTTAAAAAAATGACTAATGTATCTGTATATATGGTTGTTAATCTTAAAATTAATGATCCTGATAAATATAATATATATGAAAAAGGTTTTTTTCCATTTTTAAAAAAACATAATGGAACTTTTATTACATTTGATGATTCGCCAGAATGCCTTGAAGGTGTTAAACCAGTTCAGTTTGACAGAGTCATAATCTTTTCTTTTCCGTCTGAACAAGATGCTCATAATTGGTGGAATGATGATGGTTATCAAGAATTATCTAAACATAGACGTGCTGCAACAGAGATTACACTTCAAAAAGTAAAAGGAATACTTCCGAGAACATAATATTATTAAACATAATATATATTATGCGAAGTTATATATTGTATTGATAATCTATAATATGCCTTCCCTATCTATTGTAGTTTGTTCATTACTAAAGCTTTTGGGACCTCGGTAAAAATCAGTAATAAAATGAATGTTTACTCATAAACAAAAAATATCTATATGTGATTAAATAAGCTTATGAAAATTAGAAATTTAATTATATTAATATCATTAGCCTCTTGTGTGGGAGATAGTATGGACAAACCAAATCCAAAAAAAATACCTTATGAGCTTAATCAGCATGGTGATATAAGAATAGATAATTATTATTGGATGAGAGATGACACAAGATCAGATAAAGAGGTAATAAATTATCTTAAATCAGAAAATGATTATGCAGAGAATTGGTTTTCTTCAATGCAAGATAATAAATCGAAAATTGTTGAGGACCTTATTAACCAACTTCCAGAAGAAGAAATCTCATACCCTATTCTAAATAATGACTACAAGTACTATCAGAAAACTACAAAAAATGATCAATTGCCTCGTTATTATAGAAAATCATCTGATGGTGAAGAAACGCTATATTTGGATCCCAATATCAAATTAAAAAACCAAGATTATTATAATATTGGATCTATTGAACCCTCCCCTAATAATAATTATATCGCTTACTTAGAAGATAATAATGGTAGGCGTGAATATGATGTAAAAATTATTAATGCTTCTAATTTAGATATTATTGATGATGGGATTAAAGACTCAGCCAGTAATATTATTTGGTCAAGAGATAGTAAATTTGTAATCTATTTAAAAAAAGACCCATTAACATTGATAAATGACTCAGTTTATATTCATCGGATTGGATCATCTTCAGATGAAGATAAACTTTTATATAAAGAAATAGATCAAGAATACAATCTTGGTCTTTATACTTCTAAGTCTGAAAAATATGCTTATATAGAAATTGATTCAACTAATCAAAATGAATTTCGTTTAATTGACCTTCACAACCCTCTTCTTGATCCAAAATTATTTATAAAAAGATCAGATGATCACTTGTACTATATTGAACATATAGAAGATGAAGAATTTTTTATTCGCTCAAACCTCAATTCACCTAATTTTAAGATTTTAAAAACTAATTCATATAGTAATATTGATGTAGAGAATTTAGAAGTCATTGTCCCTCATGATGAATCAATTTTTATTAATGATATTTTTGCTGTAGCGAGTAAATTAATTCTTGAAGTCAGAGAAAATGGCTTACCTGAAATTAAAATTTTTGATCTCAATTCGAAAAAAATAGAAAAATTAAAACATAAAGATAATGCTTATAGCGTATCTTTGAACTCAAGGAATAAAAAAAATATTAATGGATTCTATTTTAATTATTCAAGTCTAACCTCTCCAAGTTCTCTAAATTTTTATGATCTTTCTTCAAATGACTCCAATATAGTATGGCAAAAGGAGATAAATAATTTTAATAAAAATGATTATGTTGACGATAGATTTTTTTATCAAGCAAGAGATGGTGAAAAAGTTCCTGTAACATTAATTTATAGAAAAGATACTGATATATCTAAAGCTCCCATTCTATTTTATGGATATGGCTCTTATGGTATTAACAGAGAAGCAAACTTTAACTCATCGATAATACCACTTTTAAATAGAGGATTTATATATGTGATTTTAAATATTCGAGGTGGTGGAGAAATGGGCAAGCATTGGTATGAAGATGGCAGAATGTTTAAAAAGATGAATACCTTTTACGATTTTAATGATGGTGTTCGTTTTATATTAAATAATGGTATTGGAGATAAAGATAATGTTTTTGCAAGAGGTGGAAGCGCTGGTGGATTGCTTATGGGTGCAATAATAAATTTAGAACCAAATTTATATAAAGGAATATTATCAGGGGTTCCCTTTGTTGATGTTTTAACAACAATGTCTGATCCAACAATTCCACTTACAACCTTTGAGTATGATGAGTGGGGCAATCCCGCTAATGAAGATGAATATTTTTATATGAAACAGTATTCACCTTATGACAATATAATAAAAACTGAATATCCAGCTGTTTTTATAACATCAAGTCTTTACGATTCACAAGTTCAGTATTTTGAACCTGCTAAATACACAGCCAAGTTAAGAGAATATAATCAGTCAGAGAATCCAATTTTATTAAAAATGAATCTTACTGGTGGTCATGGTGGTCTTAGCGGGAAAATTAATCAATTTAACGAAATTGCTGAAGAGTACAATTTTATTATAAATCTAGTTAATTAAAGTATTACTCAAATAATGATACTTTTCTTCATCTAGACTAAAATCTTATTATGAACAAAAAAATTTTAATAATATTACCGCTCATTTTTTCTTCATTCATATTTGCAGAAAATTTGAAATCACCCACCAGTTATTCAAAAAATTTATATGAGGAAATTATATTATCAGGCAATTATGATAAAAAAATTGATCATCCTGATAAATTTCTTGATTTTAATTATGGAGATAGAGTTGCATCACCAAGTCAAATTCATGATGCTATTAATACATATAAAAATCAATCTGATAAATTAAAGGTTGTCACATATGGATATTCTCATGAGGGCCGCCCTCTTCATGCTTTATTTATCTCATCTCCAGAAAATTTAAATAATTTAGAAGATTTTGAAGATAAGTTGTCTAGGCTTTCTGATCCTAGGGTTACAAATAATAGACAAGCAAAAGAAATTATTGAATCTCTTCCAGCAATAGCATGGATGTCATATTCAATTCATGGCAATGAAACATCTGGTTCTGATGCTGCTCTAGGATTGATTTATCATTTGATAGCAGATAATAGTCCAAAAACATTAAACATGTTAAAAAATATGGTGATTATCATTGACCCAATAATGAACCCTGATGGTCGCGCAAGATTCGTTAAATCTCTTGAGCAATATAGAGGCACTGCTCCAAATTATGACGACCAATCTTTAATTCATACAGGTGACTGGCCATATGGTAGAACTAATCACTATTATTTTGATCTAAATAGAGATTGGTTTTATTTAACTCAACCTGAAACACAAGGAAGAGTTTCACTCATAAATAAATGGAGACCTCAAATTTTAGTTGATGCTCATGAAATGGGTGCCCAAGATACATTCATGACTGGTCCTGCGCGTGAACCAATAAATAAAAATATGGATAAAGATCTTTTAAAATGGGGAAATGTTTTTGCTCAAGATCAGGGTTCAGAGTTTGATAAAAGAAATTGGCGTTTTTATACAGGAGAATGGCATGAAGATCTTTATCCAGGTTACTCTTTTTATGTAAATTTTAGAGGCACTTTAGGGATTCTATATGAACAATCTCGTATGGCTGAAGATGGTGTAAAGAGGCCTGAAGGTACTATTCAATCATACAAAGAATCTGTTCATCATCAATTTGTAAGTTCTTTAGTTAATTTAAATACACTTCTTAAGAATACTAAAGAAATGTACAAAGATTTTTGGAATGGTAGAAAATTGAATATTTCAAAAGATAGTAAGTGGGCTAATCAATCATTTGTGATATTGCCTACAAAAAACAAATCACGATTAAACACTCTTGCTAAAAAATTACAATCTCAAGATATTGAAATATATATTAA
>Ga0181552_10001341_pt1 | contig 18754 bp, 18 predicted proteins | sample 011ome_18_FD_130583 | JGI IMG/M metagenome (GOLD analysis project Ga0181552, IMG submission 130583) | Coastal salt marsh microbial communities from the Groves Creek Marsh, Skidaway Island, Georgia - 011501BT metaG (megahit assembly) | ecosystem: Environmental > Aquatic > Marine > Intertidal...
ATTATCTCTCAAAAAAAAAACTCATTAATTAATTTTTATTTTTCTAATAAACTTATGAGATTTATTGGTAAAATTTCTTATTCGATGTATTTAATACATTACCCACTTTTATATTTTTTTAATATTTACTATGAAATAGAAAAATTATTTTTTATAATTATATATTTATTAGTCTTAATATTTTTTTCCAATATTTCTTATCAATATATTGAACGAAATTTTTTGAATTTAAAAGTAAATATTTTTGAATATTTTTTTAAAAAAAAAATTATTATTATAATTTTTATAATTTTGATTATACCTAGTTTTAATTTTATAAATTATATAAATAAATCCTTATTAATTCAAAAAAAAAGTTTAGAAAAAAATAATTTAATAAATCAAAAATTTTATAGATATGAAATTAATTCCTCATCTTATAAAAAATATAATTATTTAAAGCAAAGTATAACTAGCTGTATATTTGAAAATTATAATAAAAAAATAATAAATTCAAATTGTTTCTTAAAAAATAATAATACAAAATTAATTTTTTTTGTTGGAGATAGTCACGCTGCTTCATTAATTATGTTGGCTGATAAAAGTTATAATAATTATGATATTATTCTAGCAGCTAATGCTGGAGGTTTATTTAGTCATAATTTATTCAAAATTGATGGCAAGATAATAAATGAAAAAAGCCTATCTATTTCAAAAAAATATAATGAGTTCTTTAAAAGATCCTGGGAACATTTTAAATTTTTATCGTTAGAATATGATCAATCTTATTTCATCATATCAAGCGATTATCTAACCCACATTAATGAAAATATAATTTTAGATGAAAATTTTTTACAAATTAAAAATAAAAATAAAGTATCAAAAAAATATGCTAATGAACTAATAAATCTTTCAGAGAGATTAAAAAATAATGAAAAAATTATTTTTATTAAAAATATTCCACAGCCAATTTATTCTTCTTTTGACTGTCTTAAAAGAATTGAAATTTATAAAAAGCCAAAAACAGTCTGTGATTACAATAGAGATTATTATGGTGAAGATGTGGTATATAATATATTAAATGATAAAAAAATTTATAATCTTTATTTATATGATTTTGCTAATTTTTTTTGTGATAAAAAAAAATGTGATTTTTTTAATAAAAAAAATAAATTCAATATTATTATAGATGATAAATCTCATATTACTCAACAATCAATTAGTTTATTTAAAAATGAATTTTATGATTTTTTAAATGAAATCAGTAAATAGCTTTAGCAATTTTATATTGTAGCTTGCTATCTAAATTGATTGCGTCTTTAATTGATACTTCTACACCTCTTGTATCGCCTAAAGGTAAAATTTTTCCTGTTTTATGAATTTTTAAAAGAAAATTTTTTTTTATTGAATAAACTAAACCAGCAGGTTTATAGATTTGAGGCACATCTTGTCTTCTTGTAAATTTGTTTCCATTTTTAATAAAATTATTAACTTTATTATTTTTATTTTTTTTTAAGCCCCAGTAAACAGGATAATCAAATTTAGTGATAGTAATTACTGCATCTGAATTAACTTTATTGTGATAATTAATTACTTTACTAATATGTTTATGAGTTCTAAAAGGTGTTACAGGTTGTAATAAAACCACAATATCTATTTTAGTATTATGTTTTTTTTCGTATTCTTTTACAGCGTGTACCATTACCCCATATATTGAACTTTTATCTTTTGATAAAGATTTAGGCCTTAGAATCTTTTGAATTTGTTTTTGATCAAAGTGATTTACTTCCTTTAAAATTTTTATACTATCTGATGTAACAATAATTTTACTAAATTTTTTTGACTTTAAAGCTTCTTCAACCGATTTTTTAACTAAAGACTTACCTCCAAATTTTTTTAAATTTTTATTTTTTATTTCTTTAGATCCCGCTCTTGCAGGAATTATTGCAACAATATTCACTTTTTATTTTTTTAATATGAATGTAATATAAGGTGCTTCTTGTACTTTAAATTCTTTAGGCTTAATACTCAAGGGTGTTAAAATTTCAGTAAATATTTTTGTCCACTTTTTTTTTATTTCTACTCTTTTATTTTTTCCGAGATCATTTGCCATTTCAATCATTAAATGTGAAACCGGTCTCAATCCAATGTTCCAAAAGTTTGTTATAATTTTATTCGGCCAACATAATCTTACATCTTCAATTTTTAAGCCAGATTTGATAATTTGATTTTTAATATCAAAATAGCTATTTTTTAATCCTTTCATTTCCTCAATTCTTTTTCTATTCAATATGCTAAAAGCTTTAGCATCTAAAAATGGTTTTAATTCAAATAAAGTTGATAGAAGTTTATCAGTCGCATATTCAAGTACAATAAACGAATTTTGATTCGTAATTCTTCTCACTTCTTTTAATAATTCTATGGGGTTATTTGTCCAATAAAGAGCATTACTATGAACAAAATCAAATTCATTGTCTTCAAATGGTAAAGGCAATTTATTATTATCATGAAGAATTGTTTCTTTAAAACATCCAAGTTTTTCTGCCTTTTTTAATAGCCCTTTTTTCCAATCAGTTACTACATCAAAATTAAATTTAGCTTTATTCTTAATTTTTGGCTTATAGCTTGATGAAAAAGTATCATAAATATCAATAAATTTTTCGTGACTAAACTTTGAACTATTTGTATTTGTATAAAAATCAAAATCTAGATGAAATTTACCCTCAGCATGTAGAAACAAATATGTTCCATCACCAGTAGAAATATCTAAAGATTTTTGTTTAATTTTAATATCTGACCATGACTCACTTTGAAAATATTTTACTATACCATTTTCAGGTCTCATCCAATAAAATTCCATAAAATTTTGAAGTTTATTTTTTTTTATCTTATTCACATTAGCTCCTTAAGTTCTTGTTTTCTGAACCATTTATTATTTTTTTTCCCCCATAAATGTGGAGATCTAAATTTATCAATAATTTGATTTGCATATTTACTTGATATTCCCATAAAATCATAGCATTCATTTATATATCTTTTAGGAAACTCACCTTCAAATTTTTTACACAACTTAATACCATCATCTCTTGTAATATGACCTGAACGAATTTCCTGAGAAACATCAAACCTACATCTTCCTATACCAAACTTTACATAATGACAATAGTAGTGCAACCATTCAAATTTATCATCTATACCAGCATATCTGCCATATGTTCCATCGGTTCTTTGATCATCGGTTTGAAAACCACAGTTCTTAGTTGCATAATAATAAATCTCTTGAGGATCCCATTTAATGTACCAACCTAAAAATTCAACTGATAAATTTTGGTTTTTTAGCTCTTTTGATGTTAGCGGCAAATATGGCGCTAAGTCATTTTTTGAAATCCATTTATATTTTTTAATAATTTCATCTATTGGCAACCCTGCTAAATATACATCACCATTATTAACAAACCAGTTTTCATCATAACTAGGTGACATTGTATTATCAACTTCTTGGCTACCATATTCAGCGTAAGGTTCACCAAACATGACTAACTTGATGTTATATTTAATAGCCATTTTTGCAGCTATTGATTTAATACCAAATTTAAAAGGTTGGATAGGGTGCAGTAAGTTTTGAAAGGCTTCTTTTGTCAATATAGAAGTTATTTTGCCGTTAGGTGAAAACAATATATTATCGAATCCACCAACGTTTATCCAATTCTTCAAATTTCTAATCCCAACATCTGTATGCAGCACTGGACAATAAGTTACTGTAAGTGGATTCATTTTATATTTATATTTCAATAAATGAGCTATAGTTGAACTATCCTTACCCCCACTACCAGAAACTATACAATCATAATCTTGATTATTTTTTCTATATCTATTTAACTTTTCTATAAGTTTTTTTTCTCTTTCTATCCAATTAATTTCTTTTTTCTTTTTTTTATTATATTCACATGCGGCGCATAAGCCTTCATTGTTGATTGGAAGACCTTTTTTTGGAGAATTTTTTTTATTTTTACTTTCATTAATCGAAAAAGGTTTTTGATTGGTCATTAAACAAAACTTGCAGTGCAGAACCTTTTCTGGAAGACCAAATAAACTTTTTACCATCTGTTTTTTAAAAATCTTTCATAAATTGTAATTCCATCTTCTCTACTTAATTCAGGATGGAATTGTGTTGCTAGAATATTTTTGTGCTTTAATAGACTAGGAATTTTAATTATATTGTTATCTAAATATAAGATGTCAGTTAATTTATTACTTTTTATTTTGCAATAGTAACTATTAGCAAAATAAAATTCTTTATTTTTTAAAAATTTAAACTTTGAATTTACTTTTAATTTATAAAAACCAAAATTTGGGCATCTAATATCTTTATTAATCTCATTTAATTTATAAACTTTACCTTTAAATATTCCTAAACCTTTTGTTTTTTCATTTTCATAACTTTCCTCAAATAATATTTGCATACCTAAACAAATAGCTAACGTAGGTTTTTTTTTGATTGTAGATATTAATGGATCTAAAATTTCATCAGAAATGATTTTTTTCATGCATTGATTAAATGAACCAACCCCTGGTATTATTAAATGTGAAATATTATTAAAATCTTTAGAGTTAGAAATTAATTTAAAATTTACATTTTTTTTTTCTAATATTTTTTTAATATTATAAATATTTCCATAATTTAAATTTAGAATACCAATTAACATAAAAATTTAATCTATATTTTTTTAATTTGTTTTATTTTTAATTTATTGTAATGAAGACTAGTACTTAAACATGCTCCATCATAACCTAAATTTTTAAGTGTTTTAATATCATTAAAATTAGATATTCCTCCTGAGTAAATAAGAGGTAAATTTATCTTATTTCTAATTTTTTCAAGTATTTTTATATCTAAGATTGAGTTCATTCCATCATTGTCTATGGATGTTAATATTATTTCACCAATTTTTGTAGAATTAATGATCTTAATCCATTCAAATAACTTAATATAGGGCCTTTCTCTTCCAGAATAAAAAAAAACTTCAAAATCATCATTTATTTTTTTTGTTTGTATATTAACACATGCACTTTGAGAGCCATATTTTAAAGAAATTTTATTTAGTAGTTTTAAATTTTTAAAATTATTAGAGTTTAGAACTACTTTATCCGCTCCATTTTTAAAAAGTTTATCAGCTATTTTCATATTATTTATTCCACCAGAAACAATTAGTGGAATTGCTATTGTAGAGGACACTTTATTAATTAGATTGTAGTTTATCTCCCTAGAATACAGAGAGGCAACAATATCTTCATAGAAAATTTCGTCAATACCATTGTCATAATATTTCTTTGAAAAAATTTCTGGCACACCAATTTTTTTGAGCCCCTCCATTTTCATTCCTTTAATTAAAAAACTATCTTTTATCTCTAGTCTTGCAATTAATCTAAAATTTAACATTAGTTCTAGCTTTTTTTAAATCTTTTTTTGAACCAATATCGATCCAGTTCTCATGTAGGATAAATATTTTTTTTTTAATTTTTTTATTAGTAATTTTTTTTATGAAATCTGTCATTTTTAAATATTTAGGTTTAAGCAATTTAATAATTATTTTTTTATCTAAAATATAGATTCCAGCATTCACAATAAAGTTCAATGAAGGTTTTTCATTAATATCTATAAGATTATCTTTTGATTTTTTCAAAACACCAAAAGGTATTTCAAAATTTTCTTGTTTAGCTGCTATCGTAATATTTGACTTATTTTTTTTATGAAATTTTAGAAAATTAGAATAATTCATAGATGTGATTACATCACTGTTGGAAATAATAAAGTCATCATAATCTTGTTTTTTTAAATAATATAGTCCTCCAGCAGTTCCGAGTGGTTTTTTTTCTTTAATAAATTTAATATTTATTTGTGAATTAAATTTTTCAAGATAATTCATAATCATTTCAATTTTATAATGTCCTATTATAAAAAAATTTTTGAATCCTTCATTTATGAATGAAAGTAAAATTTTTTCAATAATTGGAACATTTTTAATCTCAATTAATGGTTTTGGAATTTTTTTAGTTATTGGCATTAATCTTTTTCCAAAACCGCCAGCCATTATTACAACTGCAGTTTTAGGGAACTCATTATATTTATTTGTAAAATTGTTTGCATACAAACCTTTAATTTCTTTCTTACTATTTACAATCGGAACAATGTCAACGCCTTTTTGATTTAATAAATTATTTATTTTATTAGCAGAAAATTTTTCTTGTATGATAATTGGTTTTTTTTTAATTATTTTTAAAACATTGTCATTTAAACTTAGATTTTTAAGAAGACCTCTTCTAATATCTCCATCAGTAATAATACCTATTAGTTTTTGATTTTCCTGAATCATACAAATCTTTAATTTAGTTTTATTTAAATTGTAGATCACATCCTTTATTAAAGAATTTTTGGGTAATATTGATTTTTTCCAGTTTTTTATTTTCATTTTTTAGTATTTAAAATTTAAATCAATGAATTTTTTTTCAAAATTAAATTTTTTATATTTTTTTATTATATTGTAAATTTTTTTTGAGGCTCCAGGTTTACCATATGGATTATTAATATTTTTTAATTTTCTTTTAAATTTAAAGTTATAGATTTTATTTATTGCTTTAATTATGTCTTTTTTGTCGTATGAACAATTAATGACAGAATCACTTTGGATTCTACCTTTTTGTCTCGAACCAATATTTATTGTTGCAATGTTAAAAGATGGAGCTTCTAAAATGCCACTTGATGAATTTCCAACTACAGCATCGATACATTTTAAAATTGAGTAATAATTTTTTTGTCCTAAAGAAGTTATGATTTTACAGTTAGTTGAATTTTTAGCAAATTTCATAATTTTTTTTTTAATAATTAAATAATTTGTATCTGCATTAACTCCAGTAAATAATATAAAAGTGTCTTTTAATTTTTTAAGAGCATTAATTAGATTATTAACTTGAATTTCGATATTAATTTGTTCTTTTGTAACCGGATGAAATGTTACTAAAATATTTTTTTTTAAAAATTTAAAATTAAATTTTTTTTCAATTTTTTTTTTTGGTATTGTTTTAATGTTGTTAATTGCATCGACTCCTAATCCACCAACATTGTGTATATTTTTTTTTATTTCACCCATTTGTATTAATCTTTTTTTGTGTTTGTAATGTGTAACAAAATGTATTTTTGCTATTTTTGAAATACAATGTCTAATTTCATCATCATACGCACCATTAGTTATTTCACCTCCGTGAATATGGGCTAAATTATAATTATTAATCAAACAACTAATTGCTGCAGGTAATAGTTCATATCTGTCACCAAGTACAATAATTAAATCAGGTTTTTTTTTTGAAAATATTTTGTTGTAAGATACAAGTAATTTAGACATTGAATTTAAAATTTCGGAATTTTTACCTTTAACAAATTTTAAATAAATTTTGTCAAATACTTTAAAACCGTCATTAATAATTTCTGTGTAAGTATTGCCATGAGATTTAGAAAGATGACTTCCAGTTACAATTAGGTTTAAATTTATCTTCTTGTCTTTATTAAGAAGAACCAATAAGTTTTTTAATAAACCATATTCAGCTCTGCTTCCTGTAATTACAGAAATATTAATTTTTGATAATTTCATCAATATTGTAATTTTTTTTTGCTTTTTTTCCTAAGATTTTGTACCAGTTCATAGGAGAGATTCCATGACCAGGCCTTTTACAAGTTAAATTTGATTTTGTAAAAATTTCTCCACTTAATATTTTTTTTTTTGCAACAATAGATTTTCTGGCAATTTTTTTATTTTTTTTTTCAGAATTTGATAAAGTTTTAATCCTTCTACCTACCATTATAGGAATTTCTTTTATTGAATTGATCATTTTTTTAAGTTCACTTGGTTCCAGGCTAGCTTTATGATCAGGACCTTCTAAATTTTTATTTAGAGTAAAATGTTTTTCAATGATTTGAGCACCATAACATGTGGCAATAATTGGGGCCAATATTCCTAAAGAGTGATCTGAATATCCCACATTTACTTTAAATCTTTTTTTAATTAATTTTATTGCCGCAAGGTTCAATTCTTTTGGATTTGCAGGATAATTCGTCACACAATGCAAAACTGTGATATTTTTTAATTTACATCCATTATTTTTGAGTGTTTCGAGAGCTAGATTAATATCGTTCAAGGTAGACATTCCTGTGGAAAGAAAAATTTTTTTTCTGAAATTTGCTGCTTTTTCTAGCAATGGAAGATTAGTAATTTCTCCTGAAGGGATTTTTATGCAATCAATTTTACATTTTTTGATTAAAAATTCTAAACTTTCCTGGTCAAAAGCAGTAGATAAAAATTTAATTTTTTTTTTTTTGCAGTATTTTAATAGTCTTATGTGGTCTTTTTTTTTTAATTCTAAGCCTTTTAACATTTGATATTGAGATTTTTTTTGTTTTAAGTTTTTTTTTGATAATCGGCAAGTTTAGCTTGTTTTGTAGTTACTTCTGCTGCTTTAAATGTTTGAAATTTTACATAATCTGCACCGGCATTTTTAGCTACATCTATTAACTTTTTAGCTAGTTTTATTGATCCATTATGATTAACCCCAGCTTCTGCAATTATTATTGGTTTTTTCATTTATATTTGATTAAGTTAAATAATTAGTATATTCAACTTTTAAAATTATGAAACTATTAGTTGTTGGTACTGGCTCTATTGGAAAGCGTCACTTAGGCAATTTTCAAAAATATTTTGATAAATGTGATATTGCAGATAGTAGAGATGATAGAATTAATGAATGTAATAAAAAATTTAAAATTAATAATAGCTTTTTAAGTTATGATGAAGCTTTTAGAAACAATGATTATGATGTAGTGTTAATTACTTTGCCTCCCCATCTACACTTAGATGTAGCTAAAAAAGCTGTAAAAAAAGATATCAATTTGTTTATAGAGAAACCTCTTGGAATGAATAACCAAGGTTGGTTGGAAATTGCAAAAGAGTGCAGTAAAAAACAATTAGTAAATTATGTTGCATATTGTCATAGACATATAAATTATACAAAAAAATTTAAAGAAATCTTAGATACAAAAAAATTTGGCAAGATATTAAATGTTTCTATGAAATGGGGGTCTTACTTACCTGATTGGCATCCATGGGAAGACTACAGATCATTTTATATGGCAAAAAAAGATCAAGGTGGAGGGGCCTTGTTAGACGAAAGTCATGGATTAGATTTAGTTAGATACTTTTTTGGAGAGGTAAAAGAGGTATTTGCAATAGTTGATAAAACTTCAGAACTTGAAATCTCAAGTGATGATCATGCATTATTAACATTAAGAATGAAAGATAATACATTAGTTCAAATAAATTTTGATTTAGTTGCTAGAGTACCTTCCTGTAAAATGGAAGTCACAGCTGAAAATGGAACTTTAATTTGGGATAGAGTCAATCATAAGATTCAAGCATATGAAATAGAAAAACAAAAATGGGAAGAGGATGTTTATTCTAAAGAAGACTTTCTAAATATGTATATTAATCAAACTGATTATTTTATTAAATGCTTGAAACAAAAATCAAAACCTATGAATGACATTTATGATGCAATGAAAACACAAGAAATTATAGATAAATCATTTTTATCATCAAAAGAAAAAAAACTTATTTCATAAGTTAAATGAATGTAGGATTTGAAGATTATCCTTTTAATAAGTTCTCAAAAATTGGACCTAAAATTTTCATTAGTAGATTAATTGATTCAATTAAAAAAAAAAAATTATGTAAAATCTCACCAAGTTACCTTCCTTTTTATGATGTGGCTATATTATCTATATTAGCAAAAAACTATTATAATAAACCTTACTTAGTAAGATTTGATGGATTGTATAATGATAAAAATAATACAGTTGGAGATACTAAAAAACTTAATTTAATTTTACAAAAAAAAACCCAGGGTGCAGCAGGAATTATTTTTCAAAGTGAGTTTACTAAAAAATTTTATCAAGCATTTTTTGGGAAAATAGATAAAAATTATGAAATTATATATAATAGAATAGATACAAATAAATTTGTTAAAGATAAAAAAAATTATCGAGATTTAATAACTAAAGATCATACAGTAAAAATTATTGTAATTTCTGCCACTTGGAGAAGACATAAAAGATTAGAGGAGTCGATTGAGTTATTAAAATTTATAAATAATGATAGTAAATATAAATTTAAACTTTTGGTTTTAGGTCAAACACATCTTCAAAATATTAAAGATGAATCAATCTTTTTTGCTGGTAATATTAATCCATCAGAATTATACAAATGGTATCAATCAGCCGATGTTTATCTTCATCCCGCATGGATAGACTCAGCCCCAAATACTTTAATGGAAGCAATTTCATGTAAATTACCTTGTATTGGATTAAACAATGGTGGAGTATCGGAAATGATATCTCTTTGCGATGCAGGATTGATTTGTAAAGCTGATGAAGATTATAAATTTGATTTTGTAGATTTGTATAATCCTCCGAAACCAAATTATAAAATAATTAAAGATGCAATTTTTCAAATAATAGATAATTACAAATATTATAAAGAAAAAATTAATTTAAAAAATGCTGAAATATCAATAACTGCTAAACAGTATGTTGAATTTGCAAATAAGATCAATCGCTGATGAAAAGAACAATTATAATGTTATCTGCAAAAAGATGCGGATCAACTGCAATATTTAACTCATTTCAAAAACATCCAGAAGTAAACATATGTAATGATAATCAGAAAATATCTAATCATGAGATTCAATTTTGGACAAGTGCTGTTAAAGCTTTAAATGGAGATATTTCTGTTTTGAGTAAAATTTTAAAAGACTCATTTCCATCTTTAAATTGTGAAAATTTTTTAGGTCCAGATTTATCAAAAAAAAAAATTTTTGATCTATGGAATTATATTTTAGAAAATAAAGGACCAATCTTATTTGATAAAAGCCCACAATATTTAAGCTCAAAATCAGCATTAGATTTAATTTTTGAGTATAAAAGCTTAGGTCATGACGTTAAAATTTTTTCTTTAATAAGAGATCCAAAAGATGCCATTACAAGTCAGTATGAATTATGGAAAGAATATACTAAAGAGCAAAATTTAAATGAAAGAGAACAAGATTGGTTAAATAAATATAAAAATTTAGAACTGCTCAATAAATTTCATGATATTCCTTTATTTTACTATGAAAAAATAGCAAATAATCCAGAATATTATTTTTCTAAAATTTATGACTATTGTACCATAAAATTTGATAGAGAGTCTTTTTCACATTTTAAAAAAGTTTCAATTAATAGATATAATTTAACTTTTAATAAAAAAATAACTTCATGGAATTGGAGTATTGAATTTGAGAATCACCTAAAAAAATATAATTATTCAAAATTAGAAAATCACAATATAATTAAAAAAGTTTTTTTTAATTTAAAAAACTTTAAAAGATTTATTCCATTAGGAATAAAAAATTTTTTAAGAAAAATTATTGATTTTTAAGATATTCTTTTATCCAATTAAAAGTAAATTTTAATCCGTTTTCAATTTTGGTTGATTTTTTAAAATTTACAAATTTTTCTAATTTTTTCATCGAAGCAAGGCTATTAAATGGATCAAGTTTATTTTTTTTAGCTAACTTTAGTTTAGCTTTTTTATTAGAAATTTTTTCAATTAATTTGACAACCTTTATTAAAGAAATATTTCTTTTTCCACCAATATTAAATATATCATAAAACTTTTTTTGATTATTTGATTTCAATATAAGTTTTAAGATAAAATGAGTTACATCATCTATATAGGTATAGTCTCTCAAATTTTTTCCATAGTTGTTTAATATAATTTTCTTATTTTGTAATATGTTTTTAAAAAATATAAATATTGACATATCTGGTCTACCAAATGGACCATATACTGTAAAAAATCTTAGCCCATAACTATTTATATTAAAAATTTTATTATAATAATAAGCAATGTTCTCAGAAGCAATTTTAGTTATTCCATAAATTGATAGTGGTTTTGCAATAATCATTTTTTCATGAGAGGGATAAACATTATTATCTCCATAAACAGAACTTGAGGATGCATAAAAAATTTTTTTAATATTTTTTTTTCTCATATATTCAAAAACCCTAATTGTTTGATTCACATTTTGATCAATATAAAAATATGGATTTAAAAGTGATTTACGGACTCCAGCTTCAGCTGCTAAATGAATTACTAAATCAATTTTATCTTTTATTTTGTCTATTTTATTTATTGATAGTTTAAAAAATTTAAAATTTTTTTGCTTATTTAAAATTAAAAGTCTATGTTTTTTAATATCTTTTCCATAAGATTTTTCAATTGAGTCTATTCCTATTACTTTATATCCATTTTTTAAAAGTAGGTTAGTCAAGTGAAAACCTATAAAGCCAGCAACACCAGTAATTAATATTTTTTTCATTTTTATTTACAAAATATGATTATCATGCATTTACTACTATGAAACAAAAAAAGTAAATAAAAAATATGTGGAATAATAAAATTTATACAGAAAATTATTACACAAGAACAGCTAGAAATAAATATTTTTCAAAATTATTATATTTAAATTATCCAAATATAAAAAATATCTTAAACGTCGGAGGAGGGGGAAAAAGAGATTTATTCAATTGTCTATATAATGAAAATATAAAGGTTTTTGAATTAGATTTTACAGGGGACAATGATTTAACATTAAATTTGGACAAAATTGATAAAATGCCATTCAAAGATAACGAGTTTGAGTGCGTCTGTTGTTTTGATGTTTTAGAGCATCTAGAAAATTTTCACAAAATTACAAATGAGCTAATTAGAGTTTCTTCAGACAAAATATTTATATCTTTACCTGTCTCAAGTTCATTATTTTTAAATATTATAAGGAATAAAAGAAGAACATGTAATCAAGAAGGTTATTATTTTAAGTTTTACGGTTTACCATTAGAAGTCCCTGAAGATAGACATAGATGGTTTTTAACAGCAAAAGATATAGAAGTATTTTTTTTAAATTTAGCAAAACAAAATAATTTAAAAATTAATTTTTTTTCACATAATAAAAATTCATTAAAATTTAAATTTTTTAAATTCTTGTTTGGAGAAAGAATTGCAAAAGAATTAATATTGCCATTTATTTGGATATTGTTAGAAAAAAAATAAATGCATTTAAAAATGTTATCAGTTTTAATGCCATTCTATAATTCAGAAAAATCAATTGAAAAAGCAATAGACTCAATTTTAAAACAAACTTTTCGGGATTTCTCTCTTTATTTAATCGACGATTGTTCAGAGGATAATTCATTATCAATAGCAGAAAATAAAAAGAAAACAGATTCGAGAATAATTATTATAAAAAATATTGAAAAATTAGGAATATCTAAAAGTTTAAATGCTCTAATTCCAAAACTTCATACAAAATATATTGTAAGAATGGATGCTGATGATTATTCTTATGAAGAAAGATTTCATGAACAAATTAATTTTTTGGAGTCAAATCAAGAAACTGATATTTTAGGAACTAATGTAGATTATTTTGATATACAAGGAAACTTTATATCTTCTTCAAATTTACCTTTAACAGATAATTTAATTAAAAAACAATTATCAAAAAATAATGTGTTAATACATCCAAGCATAATGATGAAAACGAATTTTTTGAAAGAAATTAAAGGCTATAATAATTTTTTTATAAATGCCCAAGATTATGATTTATGGTTTAGAGCTAGAAAAAAATTTAATTTTACAAATTTAAAGAAACCATTATTGCGATATCAAATAATACAAAAAAAAAGTATTAAAAATGATTTTTATGGAATTTTAGCTAGAATAAAAAACTTATCAGTTGATAGATATTTTTTAACTCAATTTTTTTGGATTTTTATTTCCTTAATTTTAATATTTTTAAGAAGGATCGGATTTAAACAATCTATTTTTAGAAAAACAATCAAATGAAAATTTTAACTATATTTGAAGATGGAAGAATTGGAGGACCACATAAACAATTTTTTTATTTTTTTAAAACCCTTAATAAATTAAATCTTGACCAACATTTTTTAATTATGCCTGGTTATAAAGGGAAATTAAAATTTGATAAAAAAATTAAGTATCTAAAGCTTAATCTTGTTTATTTGAGTTATTTTAATATATTTTTATACATAACTACCTTTTTTAGTGATATTATAAAAATTATTAAGCTAATTAATAAATTTAAAATTGATAAAGTATATGTAGCTGGAGGATCGAGTTGCATTAAATCTGTTATAGCGTCTATTATATCTAGAAAAAAATTTATTTGGCATATTCATGATAGTAGAACAAATAAAGTTTTGTATATTTTTTTTAGTTTATTTAAATTTTATGCTGAAAAAATAATTTTTGTTTCAAAAAAATCTAAAAATTTTTATTTAAAAAATAAAAAATTTTTTAACTATAGTATTTTACCTTCATCAGTAGATATTGAATATTTTCAAAAAAAATGCTTCAGCAATAGATTTAAAAATATTATATTGATAATAGCCAATATAAATCCTGATAAAAATATATTAATGTTGATAGATCTAATAAATTATGTCGAAAAAAGAAACAAAGATATAAAATTTAAACTAGTTGGTAAAATTTGGAAATCTCAACAAGTGTATTTTGAACAAATAAAAGAAAAAATTAAAGAGTGTAAAATTAAAAATATCTCAATAATTAAAAATTCTAATTCTGTTGAAAACCACTTAAAAAATTCAGACATATTATTATTAACATCTAAAAATGAGTCTATGCCATTATCTGTTTGTGAGGCAATGGCATCCTCAAAGCCAATAATTTCTACGGATGTAGGTGATATAAAATACTTTGTTGAATTTGATAAAAAAAGATTATTTGCTGGTAAAGTCTTTAATCAAAAAAATTTTAAATCTATGGGCGATTGTATACTTGAGTTATATAAAGATAAAAAAAAATTAAAATTGATGTCAAAAAATGCCAAAAAAATCTCTCAAGAATTTTTTGATATTTTTAAATATAAAGAGAAATTATATGAATTTTTCAATGCATAATATTAAAGATTTTAAGAATTTTTATTTTTATTTTATAATTTTTTTTTTCCCAATAAGTATTTTTATTGGCAATGCAGCAATTAATATAAATATTTTTATAATAATATTAAGTGGTTTTTACATAATTTTTCGAAAGAAAATTTATAAATATTTTCATCAAAGATGGTTTTTGTTTGCGGTTGTTTTTTGGTGTGTACTGCTTTTATCTGCACTTTTATCAAATTATAAGTTACATTCTTCTACCTACACAGTTTTTTTTGCAAGAATGATATTATTTTCATTATGTATTCAGGTGATATTTGTAGAAAAAAAATTAAATAAAATTAATTTTATAAAATTTTTAACATTTTTGTTATTTATAGTAACAATTGATACATTAATCCAAAAATTTTTTGGTAAAAATATTTTTTTATTTGAAAGTGTGGGAAGTGGTTATAACACAAGATTAACAAGTTTTTTTAAGGATGAAGAAGTTGTTGGTTCCTATATTTCAAAATTTATTTTTATTCCTTTTTTTTATTTATGTTTTTCTCAGTCTTCAACAAAAGTGATAACAGATTATAAACGATATATTTTTTATATTTTATTATTTTTATCTTTTTTAGCAATTTTTTTATCTGGTGAAAGAATGGCTTCTCTTCATTTTTTATTAGGTTTATCTATTCTATTTATTTTTATGTTAATTAAAAAAAAATTATCAATTAAACTTTTGATATTTTGTTTAATTATTGTTACCTCAATTTTTTCATTTGAAAAAAATACAAGAGAAAGATTTTTACAATCATTTGACGAAAAATATGGAATAGGCAATGGAATAATCAACAGTCCATGGGGATCTCATTTAAAAGTTGCACACAACGAATTTAAACAGAATATTTTTTTAGGCGCAGGACCAAAATCTTTTAGAAAATTTTCTTGTGAAAAAGAAAATTATAAAGATGATTTAAGAGCTTGTTCTACTCATCCACATAATAATTTTGCTGAAATTTTGTCTGAAACTGGTGTAATTGGTTTTATTTTTTACATTTCATTTATAACTATTTTTTTAAAAGATCATATCGTTAGTTACCAATTTTTTGGGTTTCTAATTAGTTTGATAATCTTATTTTGGCCATTAGGAATTTCGGGAAGTTTTTTTTCCACTTTTAATGGAAGCTTTATTTGGTATATAGTTGGAATATTATCTGCTTTAAAAAAAATTGAGATTAATCATTGAACATTCTAGGTTTAAATATAAATCACTCTAATTCTTCAGTAGTTTTGTATACTAAGGATAAAATTGCTTTTGCAGCAGAGGAAGAGAGATATTCATTTGTCAAACACTCAGGCGCATTCCCAAGCAATGCAATAAAAAAGGCATTAAATCTTAATAATTTAAAATTGAATGATATTGATTTTATTACATTAAATTCTGATCCTTATTCAAATATTAAAAAAAAAATTTTTTATTTAATAAAAACTTTAAATTTTAATAAAATTATTTTGGCTAAAGATAATTTGATTTATAACAAAAATAATTTAATCAAAAATTTGCAAAAACTAGATTTAGGTAATTTTGAAGGTAAAATTTTAAGATTTGAACATCATTTATGTCATTTAGCATCATCTTCATATTATTCAGATCACAAAGAGTCTATCTCTATTTCTATTGATGGTTCTGGCGATTTTGTTACAGCATGCGTAGCAATTTATAATAATCAAAAGCTTAATGTAGTGTATAAAAACTACTTTCCACATTCACTAGGAATTTTTTATCAAGCATTGACACAATTTATTGGCTTTAAAAATTATGGTGAAGAATACAAATTAATGGGTTTATCAGCATATGGTGATAATGAATATAAAAAACAGATGGATGAATTAATAACTTTTGAAAATGGAAAAATAGAATTAGATTTAAATTTTTTTAATTTTCAAAACACCAAAGCATTTGACATATTAGAAAATGGCCAAATAAAACTTAATCAACTTTATAATTCAAATCTAATTAAATTATTTGGTGAAATTCAAATATGTGATCGAAAAAAAATTTCTCAAAAACAAAAAAATTTTGCATATTCTTTGCAAAATAAATATGAGGATATTTTTTTTAAGTTTATTAATTTTTATCAAAAAAAATATAATATTGATTCTTTAGATTTATCTGGTGGATGTGCGATGAACTCTTTAGCGAATGGAAAAATTAAACAAAAAACAAATTTTAAAAATATTTTTATTCAACCGGCAGCATATGACGCAGGATGTGCTTTAGGATCAGTTGCTTTACTAACAAATAAGAATGAGAAAAAAAAATTTTTTTTGTCAAATTATTTAGGAGATTCTTTTGATAATTATGAATGTGAAAAGATTATAAAAGAAAGAAATTTAATGAATAATAAAAATTTTGAAATAAATTTCATCAATAATAATAAACAATATGAATATTTAACAGATTTAATAACTAACAATAAAATTATTGGAATTTTTCAAGGTAAATTAGAATGGGGAGCAAGAGCATTAGGAAATAGATCTATTATATGCGATCCAAGAAATAAAGATATGAAAAATATATTGAACAGTAAGATAAAAAGGAGAGAAAGTTTTAGACCATTTGCTCCTATAATTTTAAGAGAAAAAGTAAATGAATGGTTTGAAATAAATGATGATGTAAATTCTATGATGCAAGTCTTTAAAGTAAAAAAAGAAAAAAGAAACTTGATACCAAGTGTTGTGCATGAGGATGGAACAGGAAGATTACAAACTGTTAAAAAAATTGATAATGAAAATATATATAGATTAATTGAATGTTTTTATCTTAAAACAGGCGTACCTATACTTATCAACACTTCATTTAATGAAAATGAACCTATCGTTTCTAATCCAGGTCAAGCTATAGATACATTTTTGAGAACAAAAATGGACTGTTTGGTTTTAGAAAATTGGATAATAAAAAAAATTGACTAATAGTAATTTAATTTCAGTGATTACTGTCGTCTTAAATGATGAAAAAAATATTTTAAGAACGTTAAAAAGTGTACAAAATCAAAAAAATGTAAATTTAGAACACATTGTGGTAGATGGAAAATCAAAAGACAAAACTATTCAAATAGTAAAAAAAAATATATTAAAAAAAAATATTATTATTTCAAAAAAAGATAAAAACCTTTACGATGCAATCAATAAAGGTATTAAAAGAGCAAAAGGGAAATATATTTTTTTACTTCATTCAGGTGATATTTTTAATGGCAAATTTGTTTTAAAAAAAAAATTAATAAAAATTAATAAAAGTAAATTAGATTTTGTTTTTTCAAATTTACTTTATTATGATTTTAAAAAAAAAAAAAAAATAAGAAAAATGCAATATAATTTTTTTAATAAATTTTTTTTTAGATTTGGTATTCAGCCACCTCATTGTTCTTTTCTAATTAAAAGAAAAATTATAAAAAAGTTAAATTATTATTCAATAAACTATATTATAGCTGGAGATTTTGATTTTTTATTAAGATTGTTTTATTTTAAGAATATAAAATATTCTCATATGAATTTGATTTCTATTTTGCAAGATGTTGGAGGCATCAGTGATACAAAATTATTTCAAAAAAAAAAAGTTTTCACAGAAATATGCAATATATTAAGTAAAAATAATATTTTTTATTTAAAATTATTTTTTTTAATTAAATTTTTGTTAAGATTAAAGGAAAAATTATTTATAAGCTA
>Ga0181552_10001354_pt1 | contig 18623 bp, 16 predicted proteins | sample 011ome_18_FD_130583 | JGI IMG/M metagenome (GOLD analysis project Ga0181552, IMG submission 130583) | Coastal salt marsh microbial communities from the Groves Creek Marsh, Skidaway Island, Georgia - 011501BT metaG (megahit assembly) | ecosystem: Environmental > Aquatic > Marine > Intertidal...
AAGAATAATTTTTTTAGGATTTAATTTTATAATTTGTCGAGATAGCTCTGAACCGATAGATCCACCTGCACCAGTAACCATTACAACTTTTGAAGTTATATTTTTAGATAATAATTCTAAATTTGGTTTAATTTGCTCTCTATTTAAAAGATCCTCAATGCTTAAATCTTTAATATCTGATACGGACACTCTACCGTCTACAATATCTTGAATACTTGGAAGTGTTTTAACAATTACTTTATGTTTATTTAAATCATTAAGAATTTGATTTCTTTTTTGCCTAGAAATTGAAGGAAGGGCTAGTAAGATTGTGTCTATATTTTTTGTATTAATTAATCTATCTATTTTTAAAGGATCATAAACTGTTTGCCCTAAGATAATTTGTCTATGAAATTGAGGGTCATCATCTAAAAAACCAACGACTTTAATCTCAAGATTGCTTTCTAAGCTAGTCAATAACTGTCTTCCAGCACTGCCTGCTCCATAAATTAAAACATTAATTTTATTTTTTGATTTTTTAAAATTGGATAAAAATAAATATTTAATACTTATTCTTGTAGCTGAAATTGCTAAAAATAATAAAATAGGTTGAATAATACCAATAGATCTTGGAATACCTTGAATTCCATAAATACCAATCACTGCAAAATATAATAATGAATATGCAAATGTTGCAATAAACACTGTAAATATTATTGAGGAACCTTGAAAACGAAAAATAGTTTTATACAACCCCATTAGCCAAAAGATTGGGATTGCAATAAGTATTGAAATCTCAACTGCTAAGGTTGTTACATCATTAATCTTAACAAATTCCTCTAATCTTAAAAAAAATGCTAGCCAAGTACAAAAAATACATAAACCTATATCTATTAGAATTGCTATTATTCTCTTAGTATAACGATTAAGATTAATAACATTTTTAGATATTTCTGTTAAAATTAACATATCTTTAACCTATTAATTTATAATTAATAAAGCACTAAAATTAAAATACAATAAAATGTATCTCAAAGGCTTCAAATAATTATAGCTATAAACGCATATTATATTCACCAATCTAAGGAACAAATACTTGGGACTCACCATCAATCATTTTTTTTCCATTGACGAAACAACGTGTGCTAAATGATATTAATTTTTTTTTAATATTAACTTCAGTCACCTCAACCCTTGCATTGACCAAGTCTCCAACATAGATAGGTCTTATAAATCTAACATTCTGTGATTTATAAACACAACCTTCACCTGGTAACTTGGTTCCAAATAATCCACTAAAAAGCGATGTGGCCATTAAACCATGAATAATTAGTCCCTTGTAACGTGAATTAGCCGCATACTTTTCATCAAGATGTAAAGGATTAAAGTCATTTGAAATAGATGCAAAACTTTTCACCATTTTTAAAGTCATTTTCTTTTCTATTTCTGCAAAATTACCTACAGCAACTTCGGACAAATCTAATTTAATCATTTGCCCTCATTGTTTTCAAAAGTTTAACTGACAATACTTTAGCTGGATTACCAATCACTGTTACATTGTCTGGAACACTTTTGGTTACTACCGCACCAGCTGCAATTTTTGAATTTTTACCAATAACAATTGGCATATTTTTTCTGCCAGGATAAATAATAGCACCAGTTCCGACATACACTCCATCTCTTATATGAACATTTCCATTGCATTTGACTGATGGAGCAAATGTAACAAAATCTCCAATGACACAATTATGTGCTACATAAGAATAGATGTTAGCATGAAAACTTTTTCCTATATGGATATTAGATGTTAGAGTTACAAAAGGACTAAGTATTGAACCTTCACCAATTACAACATTATCCATTACAACAGAATTGATTGATCTCACTGTCATTATTGAAATTTCATTTTCCATACACCTCTTGGTAAGTTTTTGTCTATCTGCTCTATTTGCTATGGCTATACAACATTTAATATTTAATCCACTATACTTTTGAATTAACATTTTAAAGTTTATTACATGATATCCATTTAATATTTTTTCACCTTGAACTGAATCGTCTATAAAAAAAAATTTATTTTTTCTGTTTTTACTTTCTGCATTCACATAATCGCGCAGTAGAGGCATTACCTCTTGAGCATAGCCCCCACAACCATATATTGTATAGATATTAGACATCTTGTTTTTTAAATTTAGTGAACAAATCTTTTAGCATAAATTTATATCCCAATAGTTTTGTGAAAGTTTTGAAAAATAATTGTTAATTTTATAAATAAATTTTTCTCACTTAAACAATTGCTATTAAATTTATTTCAATTTAACTCTTGGTTTAAACGCATCAAATAACTTTGATAGGCTATTTTTTCTCATTTACTTTTTTTTTTAAAATCATTGTACTGTTTTTTATTTACTAAAACTATTAAAATGGTTTTAAATAATATTTTTAAATCTAGAACAAAACTTACATTTTTTACATAATTAATATCTAATTTTATACTTTGACTCCAAGATTTTTTTTTAGAATGATTTGGATTGACTTGAGCTAAACCTGTAATACCTGGTTTAACTTGATGTCTTTTTTTTTCGTAATCAGAATATTTTTGTAAATATTCAACCAATAAAGGTCTTGGTCCCACTAAACTCATTTTATTTTCTAAAATATTAAATAATTGTGGCAATTCATCAAGACCTGTTTTTCTTAAAAAATTACCAAATTTATTTTGTCGTTTCTCGTCTGGCTCATTATTGTCAGTATCATATAAAGTTTTAAATTTATATAAGGTAAAAATTTTATTATTTAAGCCTGGTCTTTTTTGAATAAAAATTGGAAATCCAATAAAAATCCATACTAAAAAAAAAATTAAAATTATCAAAGGAAATAAAAATAAAATTAAAATCGAGCTTAAAATTATATCAAATATTCTTTTAAAATATTTTTGATACATAGATTATTTGAACTTACTTAATATTTTTTTAATTGAATTAATTTCTGACTTAATTTTTATCAACGATTTGAAAGGATTAATTGGAAACATAATACTATTTTCACCAAGAAGTTTGGCATTAGATAATCTTTTTTTTGGGTATAGTTTTAATTTTTTGAAAATATTTTCTCTATAGATTTCGGGGCATGACCCAACATTACATTCAATATTATTTTTATTGAACTGTTCTATTAATCTAATTTGATTAATCTTTTTTTTGTTTACAAATAAGTTTAAACGATAAAAAGAATGTGTGCACTTATCACATTTTTTAGTTGTTTGTTTTAAAGGACAAGTTTGGCATTTAAAATCAGGTTTTTTTATAAGATCATATTTCTCGTAGTAATCTTTTAATTCATTCAAATATAGATTTGCAATAAAATTTCTTTTTTTAATTTGTTCGTTCAGTGATTTTAACTGAACTCTTCCTATTGCAGCTTGAATTTCTGTCAAACGATAATTTGACCCAAGATTATCATGTAGCCATCTAAACCCTGTCTTGTGTTTTTTATAAAAAACACTTTGATAATTTTTGCCATGATCCTTTATTGACCATATCTTCAGAAATAAATTTTTATTATTTGTTGTGATCATACCGCCCTCTCCACCTGTAGATATAATTTTATCCTGACAAAATGACCAAGTAGATATATGTCCAAATGAACCAACTCTTTTACCTTTGTAAATTGCACCATGAGCTTGGGAGCAATCTTCAACTATAAAAAAATTTTTTTTTCTAGCAAACTTTATAATTGGATCTAAATCACACGGTAATCCATTCAAATGGACTATAATCATTGCTTTTACACTTTTATCATATGCTTTTTTAATACCATCAATATTAAGATTACCGTTATTATCAACGTCTGCAAAAATTGGTTTTAATCCCAAATTTAAAACGCAACTTGCTGATATAACAAAAGACCTTGGTGTGACAATAACTTTATCAGTTTTTTTTAATTTTAATGCCTTTAAAGAAATTTCTAAAGCAACACTACCATTTGAAACAGCTATTGAATATTTGGTATTATGGTATCTCGAAAAATCTTTTTCAAAATTTTTACATTCTGACCCATTCCAATAATTAGTTTTATTTTTTTTAAGTATATTTGATACTAACTTGATTTGTTTTTGATTATACATCTTTGAAAATATCAATCACTACACTCTTCTTTCTAAAATACAATATTAAATAATTTCTGAACATAGTTCTCAATTGAATAACTTTCAATTTCAGCTTTAGTATTATTTAAAGTTAATCCTTTTTCAATTTCAAAAAATATATTAACTAAATTATCAACGTTCGGTAAGGAATTTATTCCATAATTATTTTTTAATACCCATTTAGCAACAACAGTGTGATTGGAACATATAGATAATATTTTTAAACCACATGATACATATGAAGATGTTTTACTAGGAAAAGCATATTTTGTGGCTTCATCATCTATAGGTAATAGGGCCCATTCATATTTGTAACTTAGTTCATAAGCTTTTTTAACATCAACTAATCTTTCATATTTAATATCTTCATATTTTGTGGAAAGAAGACGGGCTTCTTCCGCAAATAATCCACCACCTATTAATAAAAAAGGAAGAGTGCCACCTTCATCTTTATATTTTTTAATACTTGTGAGGAGTAAGGGAATTTTTTGCAATCTTCCTAGGTTACCAGAAAAAATAAATCCTTTAACTCTCTTATGAGAATTTGGAATGTAATTAGCTGCAGGATTGTCAATTAAATAAATATGAGATTTTGTATTTGATCTTTTAATAATTTCATTTTTCATTGTTTGAGTGATTGTAATAATGCTTGATGCATGTCTCAAAACTAATCCATCAACTTTTTTAAAAAATAAAAATAATACAGGATTTAATTTGATTGCTACATTAGTTAATTCAGGATGTATATCTTGAAGATGGTAAACATAAGTTGCATTAAATATTTTTGAATAAATGAAAACAGCAAAAGGTACTATTAAGGGTGGATTAGTTGACACATATATTTTCTTTGGCCGATTAACTAAAAGATTCCAACAAACCCATAATGTAAAAATAACTAAATCAATTATACGAAAAAATAATTTGCTTGATGAGTCACTTCTTTCCTTGCATGATCTAAATTTTAAATTTAATCCTCTGCCAAATTTTTTTGCTATTTTTTCTAAGTTTCCTGTGTATTGAGTAAGAATAACTGTGCTTTTTTTTTCAATACTAGCTCTCTCTGCAATTTGCATTAATGATTCTCCTAAAATTTGATCTTTAGGCCAAAAACTTCGATTAATAATTGCCAAATCAAATCTTTTGGCCATTATTTTTTCCAAATATTCCTATTTACATAATCAATGTAACTATGAATAATTCTTAATATTTTTTCACTTACATTTGGCACGTTATAATCTTTTACTAAAGACAACGTTCGATGATTATCATAATTTTGCTTTTCTAATATTTTTAGGCAATTTTGAATTCTATCAATTTCTAATCCAACCATCATAACTGAAGCTTCTTCCATACCCTCAGGTCTTTCATGAACTTCTCGAATATTTAGTGCGGGAAAATTTAATATAGAAGACTCTTCTGTTATAGTCCCACTATCTGAAAATGTCACTTTAGCATTAATTTGTAAATTCACATAATCATGAAAACCTAGGGGTTTTAAAAATTTAATTTTTGAATTGAACTTATTTTTTTTTATATTTAGTTTTTTTAAAGTACGTGGATGTGTAGAAATAATTACAGGAATGTCATATTCATCTGCTAAATAGTTAAGTATTTTAGTAAGCTTATTAAAATTTAAATCATGCTCAATATTTTCCTCACGATGAGCACTTATTAAAAAATATTTTTTTTTTTTTAATTTAAGTTTAGATGCAATTTTTGATTTTTTGTTTTGAGGCAAATAATAATTTAAAACTTCGAACATAGGACTGCCAGTTTTAATGATTTGGTCAGGCGGAAGTCCTTCATTTAAAAGATACTCTCTAGAAATTGAGCTATATGGTAAATTAATATCTGCAGTATGATCAACAATTCTTCGATTAATCTCTTCTGGTACACGTTGATCAAAGCAACGATTACCTGCCTCCATGTGAAATATGGGAATTTTACGTCTTTTTGCTGGAATTACTGATAGACAACTATTTGTATCACCCAACACAAGTAATGCATCAGGTCTAACTTCTTCTAAAACTTGGTCTACTGAAGTAATAAGATTACCGATAGTATTTGCTGCGTTTTTACTTTTTATTGCACTGTTTAAAAAAAAATCCGGTTTTCTAATCTTTAAATCCTTAAAAAATATTTGATTAAGTTCATAGTCGTAGTTTTGTCCAGTGTGTACCAAGCAATGATCACAAAACTTGTCTAAAATTGAAAATACCCTTGATAGTCTTATAATCTCTGGTCTTGTTCCAACAATTGTTGCAATTTTAATTTTATTTTTTTTCATATTTTGTAAGCAAATGTATCGGGATTATTTTGATCAAAAATCTCGTTTGACCAAAGTAATACTGAAATTTCTTCAGATCCAATATTTTTGATATTGTGTGCCCAACCTGGGATACTTTTAACAATTTCTGGATTATCACCATTTACTTCTAATTGATAGGTTTCTGATGTTTCTAAATTAAAAAATTTAAAAAGTGCTTTACCTTTTAAAACTAAAAATTTTTCTGTTTTGCTGTGATGATAATGATTGCCTCTAGTAATATTTGGTAAAATAGTAAAACAAGAAAATTGACCACAATCTGGAGTTTTAAGCATTTCCGCAAATCGTCCTCTTGAGTCATTGTGGGATTTAATATTATAAGAAAATTGTTTCTTGGGTAAATAACTTACGTAGGTAGAATATAATGCTCTAGTTAATCCACTCCCCACACGCTCTAATATATTTGTATTTTGCATTTCTTTATAAGCATAAAGTTGTTTTGCTAAGTTTCCTACTGTTATTTGATATGATGGGTGTAATGTTTGATAATCTTCAATTTTAATTTTTTTAACTAATCTATCCATAACTTTGATAAAATGATTAATAACATCATCAATATAAACTAAATTTACTAAATCTTCTGAATTTTTTATATTAATTGGAATATTATGACTAATATTATAACAAAAAGTTGCAACAACTGAATTATAATTTGGTTTGCACCATTTACCAAAAACATTTGGTAATCTGAATATGCAAATTGGAACTTCATTCTCTTTACTAAAATTAGAAATTATCTTTTCTGAATTACTTTTACTTACTCCATATGGGTTATTCATCACTGCTTGAATTGATGAAGAATAAAGAATTGGAATTTTTTTACTGGATTTTTTTATTATATCACAAATTTGTTGTGTCAAAATTTCATTACCAACAGTGAACTCTGATAATTTTTTGGAACGATTTACACCTGCTAGATGAAAAATAAAATCAACTCTATTTATTAGATCATTTAATTCATCGATTTTATTATTTTTAGAAAAGCTAAAAATCTCAACATCAGGTCTTTCTTTTAAAAAAAGTTTTAAATTTTTTGCGATAAATCCGTTGCTACCTGTAATTAAAACTTTCATACATTAAGCTTTAAGTTTCTAATTTTGTTTTAATAATCGATTTTATAAAATCTTGTTTTAAGAGAAGTTTTTTCATTTTTTTAATATTTAAACTAACAGTATTATTGGAGTTATATTCTCGAGAATTTGAAATTTTTTTTTCACCTTTATCTATAAATTTTTCATAATTTAAATCTCTTATATCCGGGTAAATACAATAATAATTTTTAGTCTCTTGAGCTCTTGCCATTTCTTCACGGCTTAACAAGGCCTCATATAATTTTTCACCGTGTCTAGTACCAATAATGTTAGTTTTATGATTAGGGGTATTTAATATTTCTTTTAAAGCGCTTGCTAATGTTTTAATATCAGTCGCAGGAGATTTTTGAACAAAAATTTCTCCAGCCTTTCCATACTTGAATGCATATAAAACTAAATCTACGGCATCCTCTAAAGACATCATAAATCTAGTCATGTCAGGATCTGTAATGGTAATTGGCTGATTTCTCAATATTTGATTTATAAACATTGGAATAACAGAACCCCTTGATCCCATTACATTTCCATAACGTGTTATATTTATGACTGTTTTATTTGTAATTCGAGATTTTTGAATAGCTACCTTTTCCATCATGGCTTTGCTAATTCCCATGGCATTAATAGGATAAACCGCCTTATCAGTACTTAAAACAATTACACGAGCAACGTTACAGTTAATAGCCGCCTCTAATACGTTTTCTGTACCCAATATATTAGTTTTTACTGCTTCCATAGGGTGAAATTCACAAGATGGGACTTGTTTTAATGCTGCTGCATGAAAAATATAGTGACAGCCTCGGATACAATTGAGAACTGATGAATAATCACGTACATCACCAATATAAAATTTTATTTTTGAGTTACTATATTTTTTTCTCAGATCATCTTGTTTTTTTTCATCTCTACTAAAAATTCGAATTTCTTTAGCATCACTATTAAGAAATTTTTTTAATACTGCATTACCAAATGAGCCTGTTCCACCGGTAATTAAAATTATTTTATTTTTAAACATCTAGAGATAGGTTAATTCTATACAATACTAATATTTAAAATTGAACTAAAAAGCTCTTTATTTTTTTTAAGTGAAAAATTATTTAAGTTATAACTTTTAATGTAATTTATAGCATTCTGGCGGTTTTGAATAAGTATTTTATTATCAAATTTTGACCAATCATTAATTACTTTAACCCATTTATGTTGATTAAGTTCTAAAACTTGAAGAGATCCGTTGTTATCTGGGTACCAAGGTGTCTGATCACTAACTAATACTGGCGTACCAGCTGAAAGAGACTCGAATATTACATGTCCAAAATTTTCACCTTTTGTTGGAAATACAAATAAATCATAATTTGATAAAATTGATAAGACTTCCTTGTGTGGGACATGGCCTTTATATTCTGCATTAATATTTTTGGGCAGTTTATAAATTAAATTCATACAATGTTTGTAATACTTCTCATCACTTTTGACCCCATAAATAGCTAAATCAATTGACTCTTTAACCCGCAACATAACAGACAACAAAAAATCTAAATTTTTCTTTGGCGAAATACGAGACAAAAATACAATTCTCAATTTACCATCTTTGCGTTGTAAAAAATTTTTTTTATATTGAATTATAGGTGTTAAATTTGGAGCAATAAAAATTTTTGTTTTATTAATATTACTTAAATTTGAGAGTATATCTTTTTTTTCAAAGCTACTCGATGCTTGCCAGTACAGATTTTTATAAAAACCAAAAAACTTTACAACAAAAATATAAATTTTTTTTTTTATAAGTTTAATTTTTAATGCTCCAGGTGAGAGTTCTCCTCTAGGTGCTAAAATAATAGGCTTTTTAGGTATAAATTTTAAAAAACGTAAAAATAATGGCAATATAGTAAAACGATACGAAAAAAAACTATTTAAGTATAATAGGTCATAGGGGGTTTCAGCTAATATTCTTTTTAATCCTCTAAAAGTTAATGTATTTTTTGATGCATAAAATACACTTGCATTTCCAACTTTATTCCAAGAGTCTTTTGTTATTTCTTTATAAGAAGCTTTGTCTGAAGCATCATGATCCCGACAAACTATACTAATATCATATAAGTTACCTAATTGTTCTACAAAATTTGTGATTGATCGAACTGGTCCTCCTGATTTATATCCGGGTAAATAAAAATCGATAAAACAAAGAATTTTTTTTTTAGGAATCATATTAACCATCCATTAAAACCGTTTCCGGTTTTTAATATATTTAAAATGAATGGGTAAGATTTTATTGAAAAATATAATAATAAAATTATGGAAAGAGGATGCTTCAGACGATCTTCAATTAATAATAAATAGATAAAAATTGAAACAGAAATCATATTAACTCTAAAATCGCCCAAAATAAATGAAAATATCAATAATGGGAGTAACATTAAAAAAATTCTTAAACGATTTTTTGATATTAACAATCCAATTACCAAAAGAAATAAAACTTTCCATATTTCCAAAAAACCTTTGAACACCAAATATGCTTGGACTTTATCGATTATTCCTTTGTATAAAAAAAAATAAAAAATTATCATAATAATCACTAGAAAAAAATAAAAAGAAAAGTTTCTTTTTTTAATCTTTAAAGATTTTTTTTTTATAATCTGATTAATAAAATTATTTAGTCCAATGCTAATAAGTAATATGGATGATTGTAAATGTGCTAATGGTGAAAAAAAAGTCAGCATATATCCAATTTTTCCTCCAAATAAAGCAGCGTATACAAGCATAATATAAGCAATCTTCAATCTCTCAGCCCCTGTCATCAAAACTATTACATAAAAGTTAGATAACAATAAAATGTGTAAATACCATTTTGCTTTGTGTTTCTTAAGTAATAGATAAATACCCGACAATAAAAATACATTCATAAATGATATATAAATATTTTTACTAATACCAATTTTTGAACCAATCCATAATATATATGCTGAAATTGGCTCATAACTACTCACCAAATCTTTAGCAACTGACATGACACTAAAAAATTCTGTTACTTTATATTGATTGTATAATTTGATATAAAAAATTTGATCTCCATCAACATAGTATTTTAGCAAAAACATCGATGCAGAAAAAAAAATTGGATAAAGAAAATATAGTTTTGATTTTTTTATTTTCATTAAATGAAAATTTTATGATTTATAAATATTAATTATTAAAAAAATTAAAATGTTTATATTACTTTATTTTACTTTAAATTAAATTAAAAAAAATTATGAAATCCCGAAAGCAATATATTTTTTGAATTTATTATGTTTTAAAAGTCTTCTTGGGTCAACTATCAGTGTATTAAAATCTTCCACCACAATTTTTTCTATTTTTTTAAAAATATCCCATTTGGTCATAATGACAACAATATCGCTTTTCTGAGTAGATTTTAAGAAGTCTGTAGAATATTTTATACTATCTTTAAAAATTTTTTTAGTATTTTCTATCGCAACAGGATCAAAAACCTCAATATCAATTTTTTTTAATTTCAAAAGCATATTTATTAGTTTTATAGATGGAGATTCTCTAATATCATCAGTTCCTGGTTTAAAAGCCAACCCTAAGATTAATATATTATTTTTTTTCTTTTTAGTATTTTTTAATATAATCTCTACAAGTTTATCAATCTGTTTCTCATTAGTTTTTAAAATACTTTCAAGAACATTTTTATCAGCTTTTATTTTTGAAGCCAAATAAGATAGTGCCTTTACGTCTTTTGGAAAACAACTTCCACCAAAACCACAGCCTGGCTCTAAATATGAAACAATTCCTGGAAAAAACAACTTATTGTTTACTTTTGTTGCTATACGTCGATCTAAAGAAACTCCTTTTAAAACATTGTCAAAATTAATATCACCAATTTTATCTCCTATATTTGATATCTCATTTGAAAAAGATATCAAATTTGCTAAAAGTGAATTTGATGTATATTTTATCAATTCTGCAGTTTTATTATTTGTTGTTAAAATTGGAACATTTTTGAATTTTTTATAAATTTTTTTTACAATAGATAAGGTTTTTAAATTATCATAACCAATTACAATTCTATCGGGTTTTATGAAATCATTGATTGCCTCTCCTTCTCTTAAAAATTCTGGATTCATAGATAAACCAAAATCTTTTCCAGCTTTTTTTCCAGAATATTTTTCTATCTGTTTTCTAATTATTGTATCCGTCGCTCCAGGCAAAATTGTACTTTTAACAACTACAACATGATATTTCTTTTTATCCTTAAGAGATAATCCTAAATCTTTTGCCGCTGATTTTAAGTATCTTGTGCTAAACTTTCCATTTTCAAATGGTGTTCCAACTGCAATAAAAGTGATTTCCGTGTCTGAAATTATTTTTTTAACATCTTGTGAAGCAAAAAAATTTTTATTTAAATGTTTTTTTAAGAGTTTTTTTAGGCCTGGCTCATAAATAATTTCTTTATTTTTATTTAAATCAAAAATCTTTTTTTGATCTTTTTCTAAGCAAATGACCTTATGTCCAAATTCACAAAAACAAAATCCAGTTACAAGTCCTACATATCCCATGCCAATTATTGAGATTTTCATATATTCTTTTTATACCAATCTAATGTCTTATTTAGTCCTGTTATTAAATCAATTTTAGGAACAAATTTTAATTCTTTATTAGACTTAGTTAAATCTGGACATCTCCTATTAGGATTGTCGATGAGATAATTTTTATCCTTGTTTTTTTTTACAAGAAGTTTTCCAACATAATTAAGCTTCTTATTAGCTATTTTTATCATTAAGTTCGCTAATTTTTGCATAGTAATTTCTGGAAGATTATTTCCTATATTATAAGATTCCCCACTAGTACCTTTTATTAATACTTTGATATATCCTACAATCGCATCTGATATATAACAAAATGTTCTACTTGGACTACCGTCTGAAAATAATACTATGTTCTGTTTTTTTAAAATATTTTTTGAAAAATCCGGTATTACTCTTTTATCGTTAATGTTCAGACCTGGTCCATAATTATTGAATGGCCGAACTATTTTTACAGGAATTTTAAATTTTTTATAAAAATTTACACATAGTGTTTCTCCATATCTTTTGGACTCATCATAGCAAGCCCTTGGTCCAGTGCATGAGACATTGCCTCTATAAGTTTCTTTTGTTGGTATATTTTTTTTATCTGGGTCACCATATATTTCACTGGTAGAAAAAAAGAGAAAACCATTTATCTTTTTATATTTATAAAAATCCAAAAGATTACGTAAACCAATCACATTGGCGTCCATAGTTTCAATTGGATATTTTCTATAATAAGTTGGTGAAGCAATTGAAGCAGCATGAATAATGTAATCCACATTAGGAAATTTTCTTTTATTAATTATATTTTCTTTTTTATACTTTATTTTTTTGTTTAGATTTAAAAACCACAAAGGTAATTTTTTTGGATCAATAATATCGTATACAAATACGTGTATATTATATTTTTGTTTAGTAATTAAGAAGTCAAAAAGTAGTAAAAAATTATATCCAAGAAAACCCAAACCTCCTGTTAAAAGAATCTTTTTATTATTAAATTTTTTTAATTCATCTTTAAGTTCTTGAACTTCGTACACTTGATCATTCATATTTATAATTAATGTAGATATATCGATACTATATTTTTTACAATTAATATTTCTTATTTAAAACAAATTTTTATTTTAGTGTTAAATTTCTCAAATTTAAGTAAAAATAAAATTTAATAAATTAATCAGTAAGTTATCTTAAATAAAAAATATAAACTTAAATTTATGAAATATTATCCACAATTGGACAGTTTAAGAGCTTTGTCAATTTGGCTAGTTATTTTATACCATGCTGGTTTTAATAAGTTCTCAGGTGGTTTTGTTGGGGTTGATGTTTTCTTTGTATTAAGTGGATATTTGATTACATATTTTATTTATGAAAAATATAATGATGGATCATTTAATATTTTTGATTTTTACTTTAGAAGAGCAAAAAGATTGTTCCCAGTTATAGCTGTATTAATTATATTTGTTTTTGTAATTTCAGTATTATTTTATAGTCCACAACAAATTAAAGAAAATAATAAGTCAATATTTAGTATTATATACTTTTTTAGTAATTTTAATTTTTGGCAATCATTAAATTATTTTTCGACTGGAACAGATTTAAATCCTCTAGTTCACATGTGGAGTTTATCACTTGAAATACAGTTTTATTTATTTTTTCCAATTATATTTTATTTAATTTTAAAATATAAAAAACCACCAATAATAATATTAAGTGTAATATTTTTTGGTAGTTTATTTTTTGCACAATTTAGTGGTAATTTAAAATTCTCTTTCCCGTTTATACAAAAAAATTTTGAGTTTTACTCTCAATCATCTTTAACAAATTTTTATTTGCCATTTGGAAGGGTGTGGGAATTTGTAGCTGGATCAATAGTATTTTTTATTACAAAGGATAAAAAAATTGAAAAAAAAATATTAAATTTAACTTTAAAAATAATTGGTTTAATTTTAATTTTTTATGCAGCTGTCATATTTAATGAAAACACCCATTTTCCAAGTTTCTATACATTAATACCTGTAATTGGAACTAGTTTAATAATATTGGGTATAAAAACAGACGATTTTATAAATAAAATTTTAATAAATAGATTTATAGTTTTTAATGGATTACTTTCTTATTCATTATACATTTTTCATCAACCAATTTTTTCTTTTGGAAGAATTTTTGTTAATGAAATAAATATAAAATATTTTTTAATTCTTTCATTGATAACATACTTATTTTCTTTTTTTATTTATAAGATAATTGAAAAACCATGTAGAAAAATAGAAAACAAAAAAAAGTTTTTAACAGTTACTTTAGTATTTTATTTAATTTTTACAGTCTTATCTATTTTGGCCTACCATTTTCCAGAAAAAATAAATTTTCATTCTTCACAAAAATTAAAAGTATTAAACCCTAGTAAATCAATTTCAGTATGTGATTTAAAAAAAATAGATAATTCGAGTATAAAATATTGTGAATTTGGAACAAAAAATTCAAAACAAGTTATTGCTTTAACAGGAGACTCGCATTCTGTAATGCTATACGAGTCCCTTAATAATTTTTTTTTAAGGGAAAATATTAAAGGTGTATTTATAAGAAACTACGACTGCAAAAGGTTATTTGCAAAAGAATGTTTAAATCAACAAAACATTTTAAGCGAGTATCTTGTTAAAAATGATATAACTAATTTAATTATTGCTTTTAGATGGCCTTTGAGATTTTCAAGAACACAAAATAACAAGATTGAAATGATATTTAATCAATTTAGTAGTTTGGATTTTATTAATTTAGAAAATGATTTAAAACTTTTTTTAGATACATTTGATGAAGAAATAAGCAACATTGCATTAATCAACAATGTTCCAGAAATTCCAAATATTATTTATCAAAATATTAAAAAACAAGTTTTATTTCAAAATTATAAAAATTTGCATTTTAGCTTTGATGATTTTAATTCTTATAATTTAAAGTTCGACGATATATTAAAAAGAAATTATGAAAATTATAATTATAGAGTAATTAATGTTACAGATGCTTTGTGTGAAGAATTTAAAGATTCTAAAACATGCTATGCTCAAAGAAATTACGAAACTTATTATTTTGATTCAAATCACTTAAGCAACAAAGGTTCTGAGCAATTATCAAGAATAATTATAAATAATTTTAAAGACTAGTAATCAAATCGAAGCCAACTTTTTTCAATTTGTTTAATTTTTTTATTTCTACTACCAGATCTTTCGTGATTAATAAATTCATCACAGTCAATATTTATTATTTTTTTGCCTGCCATCCCAAGTCCAAATAAAATAGATGCTCCTGCATCTCCCATAATTCTATGAGGAAGCATATTTTTTTTTTGATTAGAAAAATCAAACACCTCAAGCCAAAGATATTTTGACAATATTTTTTCTTTTTTAATGATTTCTTTATTTAAAGTTAATAGAGATGTCCAAAGCCTAGGAAGTTTATGAATTCTATTTGATTTTAAATTTTTTGATTTAAATAAATTCTTTAGTAAACTTTTGAGTATAGAAAAAGTATCTATCCTTTTGTCTCTGATAAATAATTTATAAAATTCATGACTAAAAATTTTCTTTAATGGTAAACTAAAAGGTGCCTCCTGATGAATTGCACCTACTGCTCCGATATCTTTTTGGTACTTTTTGGGTATTTTTTTAATTTTTTTTATTATTTCATTCAAATATTTATTATTTTTAAAAACTGTATCACTATCTAAAATCACTACAAATTTTTTTTTTGCATATATATCAAAAATATTTTGGATAGATTTGGTATGATTATAAAATTTTTTTTCTTTGATTATATTTACTATCTTGTTATTTTTGTTAGTCATTAATTCCCATTTTTTAAATTCGAAATCTAGTTTTTGCTTCACTAAATAATGACGATCTGAATAATAAATTTTTTTTTTCTTAGAGAAATTTTTTTTAAGAATATTTGTTTTATCTATAATATTTAATTTATGGGTTCTCTTATAAGGAAAAGAATTGATTAATTTTTCAATTAAATAAAGCTCTTTTTTTTCAAGACCAGTTATAAAAGTAAAAAATTCAAAATCATTTATATTCGCATTTATCTCTGGCATTTTTATCCGTTAAGGTCTCTGAGTATTTATTTTATAATTTATTTTTAGTAATTATCTCTAAACTTTTCATTGTGAGCTCTTTTCTTTTTGTTCCATGCTTGATACAAATTAGTCTTATTATAATTTATTAGTTACATACCAGAATTTTTTATTTTTAAAAACTGGAAGTATTATTTATAATTTATTTTTAGGTTTTATAATTCGATATTCCTTACCTGTCATGTATTTCTATTAAAATAATTTATAGTTAATTTTTATAATTTGTAAAAACAGCAATAGCTGTCTTTGTGGAAGCATTAGTATTTCCAAAATCATCTGAACAATGCAGCTGTGATCTATCCCATATTAATGCCTCACCAACCTTCCATTTATACGCCAATTCCGGTGTAAGACCATTAAAATCTTTTATACTATGATGTGTAAGGTATTTTTTATAAAAGTTGGTGTTTATAGTTCTATTACTTTTAATATGTTTATTTGAATTACTGTTATACCTCTCGTTTTTTGCAACCTTTTTGATTGTTGATACAAGTTCGTTAGATAAAAAAAAAATTTCATCTTTATATAAAAAATGTTTCTTACCATTCTGGATATAATTTTGCATTTTTTTTTTAAAATCAGTTACATTTTTTATAAAGCAAAGTTTTCCAGATATATTCTTTAAAGCTGTAAATTTTTTTTGATTATTTGAATATTCAAAATTTGAAGCTGGTCCATACCATCTATCTTTAAATAATATAGTATGTGCTTCTGATTTTTTCGGCTGAATTTCAAGTGGTATTAAAATTTGTTTACCAATAAACATATTTGGATCTCGACCCGTATCTACATGCAATCTAGTAGGATGAATTGCAGTAAAGTAATGAGGGGGAAATTCCGTCTTTGGAATTGTAAAATCACCTATATATTTTTTTAATTTAGGAACTAGTATTTTTCTTATTATCTTGTTCCATTTTCTATAATCTCTATCTGTTGAAGACCCATCACTTGATAAGCTTCTTTTTTTCCCGTCTGGCCTATCTACAAAATACTTTTTTGAATTTTTTTCAATATTTAATAACAATTTTACTTCTTCTTTAGTAATAAATCTTTTAATTATTTTAGGGGGACTTTCTTTTGATTTTATTTGTAAATAAACTTTTTTTTTAAAAAAAATAACTTGGTTCATATCAATATTTAATTATTTGCTAAAAGTTTCAATTGGTTATCTATAACAATAATATTACTCATACAATTAATATTTTTTCTTGGATGTTTTATTTAATTAATATTTTTTCAATCCAACAATATATAAAGGTAAACAAATATTTTGAACCAAGTTCTTTAATTTTAAATTTTGTATTACCTTTTTTTCTATTTTTCCAATTTATTGGGATAATCCTATAATTTTTTTTTCTTGTAATGATCTTTAGAGGAATTTCTAAAAAAATATTAAAATTTTCAGATATAAGCGGTCTAATTTCTGTCAAACAGTCTCGTTTATAAATTTTAAAAGCATTTGTAAAATCATTGTAATCTGAAAAAAAAAATATTTTTACAAAATAATTAAAAATTCTATTCAATATTAATTTTTTTGTTGGATAATCTGATATTTTTGACTTTTTTAAAAACCTACTTCCCATCACAGCATCTAAATCCTCATGATCTATTGTTTTGTAATATTTTATAAGATCAGAAAAACTATCAGACAAGTCAGCCATCATTATAGTTACATATTTTTTTTTTGAAGATTTTATTCCTAAATTAATGGCGCCACCAAGGCCTTTTTTAAAATTATTTTTTATGATTATTTTTTTTGATGAAAATTGTTTACAAATCTTGAGCGTATTATCTTCACTAAAATCATTAACAATAATGATTTCATAGTTCTTTATTTTTTTTGATAATTTTTTTTTTAATTTATAAATTGTTGAAGATATATTTTCTTCTTCATCTCTGCAGGGTATAATTATTGATAAGCTCATATAAATAAGTTATATATTTTATAACCAGCTAAATATGAAGATATTAATTACAGGTGGATGTGGTTTTATAGGGTCAAATTTATCAATTTTTTTAAAAAAAAAAAGGTTAAATATTTTTTCCTTAGATAATCTATACAGAAAAGGTTCTGAACTAAATGAAAAAAGATTAAAAGAAAATAAAATTAAAAATTTTAGAATCGATATTTGTAATAAAAGTCAAATAAATAAATTACCAAAATTTGATTTAGTAATTGATTGCTGTGCTGAACCCTCAGTCAGTGCGTCTATTGATGAATTAGATAGAGTGATAAATACTAACTTATTTGGAACATTCAATATTTTAAAAAAATGTAATACTGACAAAACTAAAATTATTTTCCTTTCATCAAGTCGAGTATATTCATTAGATAGTTTAAAAAGATTAATTCCAAAAAATATATTAAATCAACCTATTAATATTAAAA
>Ga0181552_10001358_pt1 | contig 18597 bp, 40 predicted proteins | sample 011ome_18_FD_130583 | JGI IMG/M metagenome (GOLD analysis project Ga0181552, IMG submission 130583) | Coastal salt marsh microbial communities from the Groves Creek Marsh, Skidaway Island, Georgia - 011501BT metaG (megahit assembly) | ecosystem: Environmental > Aquatic > Marine > Intertidal...
AAACCAACTGAACGAATAGTCTCCGCTAGAGTGTTCACATCGTTCGAACTTACCAACACAGTGGCATCACCAGAAATAAGTTCAATCTTGCCTTCAGAAGCAGTTACAAAGTTAATCATTTCAGTTCCTTTCCGATTCATCATAGGTATATTATACAACAGGTTTCTGGAAAAGTCAACAACTTTCTGGAATAATCTCCATTTTTATAGGGTTATTACTAGAGTGCCTCTGTAGGCAACAGCGAACTGGAGTGCATACTCGAGTACGAAGAACCTCTGTATAGTGCCATCTGGTAGTCTTACGGAGTGTTTCATAGTCGTTCTCATTATCAACCCTAACACCGTTATTATGCCTCATCGTCAAGCATTTGTCAAGCGTTTTTTGTGTGTTTTTACAAGTTTTTTTGCCAAGAATACAAAAAATATCCTTGACAAAATTAATAATCTGAGGGGTGACCACGAATTCTAACAATTTTTCCGAACACGATAACCACAGCGTATTCTTCCACATATGCTCTCTCTAGCAGTTTATTATTACGTAGAGTGCTTTATTCGAAGTCAATTGTTCTGTGCATATTCGGTATATTATCGGTTGCCCATTGGAGTGCTTCTTCCTTACTATCCATATATGGGCTAATCGTATTCCTGTCCTCAGTTATCCAGAAGTAGGTATATGTACTCATTCCTATGTCTCTATACCTTACTAGAGTAATTGTCTCTACTTCTCTTGTTCTTCGTCTCATATATGCTTCATGTGATTCTTGCATCTGTTGTATACTCCACAATTTCTATACCTGCTTCTCTAATAGCAGATTCACAGATTGAACAGGGTTTGGCATTCTTTGGATTGCCTTCTTTGTCTACTCTAGAGACAATGATCTTTTTTGCTTTGCTTAGGTCTTTGCAGCGGACGATTGCTTGTATCTCTGCATGCATGAATTTTGCTTCTGGACGTCCATGTTGGAGTGCATGTCGTATTTGGAGTGGATGTGTTTTGTCGTAGCTGTTGTTACCTATTGACAGGACTCGACCACGTTTGTCTAGGATCTTTGCTGTCAGTGAGTACTTGGCTCTCGGTTTCTTTACTTTCACGATAGTCTTTCCTCTATCGGAGTGCAGGTTGATTCTCCAGCAACCATACACATTCCATTATATAATTCTCTATGTTGTCGTACTTGCGTTGACAAATTTCGTATGGATGGCTATAACTGCCGAGTGCTAAACCTAAACAGAAGACTAATAAGAGCAGACTAACTCTTTGTACGTATTCCATTCCTCACATCCTCTATATGAATTGGAGTGTAATCAATATGCTCTACGCAAACACAACGATGCATTGGTGTAGGACTTGGGTTCTGGTGTATGTGACCATGAACGTTTAACGGAGTGTCTGGAAAGTTCTTAAACCTACCTTCATACATCGTAGACTCATGTTGTGGAGTGTGGGTTAGCAACAGTCCAAACTCAGGAAACATTCTCCACATCATAATCTTTTCGAACAGTTCGTGCTTGGCGATCCACTTAATGTCGTCGTGATTACCTACGATTAGACGCTTCTTACCATTCAGACGTTTGAAGTTGGACAGGAATGTTTCCTTGTTGCCGAAGAAGAGATCACCCAGATGATAGACGATGTCTCCAGGTTTTACGTAGCGATTCCACTGGGTGATCATGTACTCATCCATCTCCTCTACTGAAGAGAACAGATTGCCACGAATTAGATTATCGTCCTTGTCTCGGAAACCAAGAATGTTGGAATGTCCAAAGTGTGTATCGGATATAAGCCAGATGTCTCTCATATCTTGTGCGCCTTACCTGAAATAATAATAAAGTCGGACTGCTCGCCACCAATCAGTTCAGTGCGAGATAATCCACCACTGACTCTTACACCACACGGAGTGCTGAAGGTGTCACCAGTTCCACGAGAGTACTGGAATACACCATTGACGTCCTGAACAGCAGTTATCCTAATTTCCTCAATAATGTCTGCATCACAGAGTTTGAACACATCGTTCTCTTTATAGACACCAAGATAACGTTGCTCACCTTTCGGAGTCGCATAGTAAAATACGTCTACAATTGGACCATCCACTTCCAGCTGAGTAGTACACACATAGCTGCACTTGTGTCCTTCTTCGATCACCTTGATGGAAGACGAGATTAGGTTTGGGCGATGGTTAATTTTCATTGTGTTCTCCATGATATAGACATTATACAGTAACTAATCTTGCAAGACAAGTTTATTCTTGGGGTGGTTGTGGTGGTGCGAAATCAACCCAGCCTGTGACAATATACTTTGTTTCATTGGGTGCAACCAAGCCACGATGTGTATGTGTCCAGTCACTTGGCCAAATCACTGTCAGACCTTTCTCTGGTTTGACACGGAGTTTTTGATACTTCCACTCTGTCTCTCCACCTTCTTCCACATCGTTTAGATACGTCATGAATACAAGATGGCGCAGCACAGAAGGAAAGTGACCAGACGCACGTTCGGTGTGCCACGAATGATAACCACCAGCAGGTGGATCGTAGCGTTGGATATTTACTACTTCCATCACACCATAGGGAGCAGTTTTGTTTGACTCAGGATAGAGTAGATTGTACTCGTTAAAGCAGTTTGCGAGTGCATTCATGTATTCTTGGAATACAGCACCATTCAACTCTACGTCTACGCTATCTTTCAGAGTGGGATCGACACGATGACCATCTTTGGTGCCAACTTGTCCTTTAATTTGATTACCGTTGGAGTGGTGATCAATGATGCGTTGAATCAGCGCATCGTCCTCAATATAAAACCCAGCAATGAAACCATTGTCTGGGTCGTTCATTTCATGATGTCTCATCTTAATCCTCTGTCCATAAATCACCATCTGATATAAATTGGTTTGTGTCCAACTTACTGTATTGCATTGGCGCAACTGGCTCGGTCTCTTCCGACTTACGAATATTCCAGCGTTCTACCTCTGCTCTGTCATCATCCGAGTTCAACCAATCAGTTTTCTTTTCACGAAACACTTCCTTCTGTTCAGTGGTCCACTCTCGTCTATTACCACAAGAACGAGAGCAATATGGACCACGCTTAGTGTGAACAGTGCTGCATGTTGGGCATGTTTTTTGTTTATACGCCATCAGTCTTTACTGCTGTGGGACACTTACCACAACATTGATCTGTGCCACATTTATCGTGGACTTCTTCATCTTTCTTACGAAAAATAGCATCATAGTTATCTTGGTATGCTTTGGAGTTCACCTTTGATTGAATCAAATCTCCAGTGATATCATTCTTCGTTGCCATTTACTTTCCATTCTATCTGCTTCTCTATGGCGTACTGTGCGCCATGAATGTAATCTTGATCTTCTTCAGATAGAGCAGACCAGAACTTAGTGATTGTACTGATATGCTCCAAACAATATTGGGGTGAGATCAGATGTCGGTTGGTCTCCATAAGTTTTTGGAGATGATCCATCCGCTGATCTATTTTAGTTCTTAGAAATATGGACATTTAGATTGACGCTGTCGCCGACATTGAAACTCTGCTGTGAATAAAACGTTCCACGCAATCCTGCCCATTCATAGTGAATGCGATAGTTTTTAATGCGAGTCTGAGTCTCGTATACCATCTTACTCGTGCAACGCTCTTCAGTGCGATAACCGATAACTACCTGCTGCTGACTATTGCCATGGGCATTACCAATCAATCCACCAATGACAGCACCTGCTGCACCATTGCCTTTACCAATTTGATTTCCGAGTACGCCACCGATAATGGCACCACCGATAATATTACCTGTGTTGTCCTGCTTCTTCTCGTATCCATAGATTGGTACTTCAGTAGTGTAGCAGTTATGCACAGGTTTGCCAATTGATTGTTCTACGTAGTTGGCTTCTACTTTCGTCACAGTGCCCATTACTGATTGGGCATTTGCTACAGAAACACTCATACAAAGGAGTGCTGTTGTAACCATAGTTTTAATCATCGTCCTTGACCTCTATATTTTTTATAGCTGCGTTTCTTGGTCTTGTTCATACTTGACCGTTTTGGAATAGAACCACCTTGACTTGTACGTTTGTGTAATGTCTCGTGGTTTTTGGTACTGCTTACTGCTTTAGCCATATATTAACCTCTCTCTTCAAGAATACGTTGTTGCTTCAACCATCGTTTTCTTGCAGCTGCTTTAGCAAGTTTTCTTTTGGTTGTTGGTTTAACATAATATTCACGCTCTTTTAGTTCCCTTAGGATACCAGAGTTCTCAACCTTACGCTTAAATTGCCTAAGTGCTTTTTCAAACTGACCATCACGCACTGTGACTTTCAGTCCTTCGTCTTTATCGTTGTACTTCCTTTTCATTAAACATACTTCCCTTTGGTTATTAAAGTGTCTGTTATTTATCAAAGTACAATTTAAAGAATGGCGTCCCCTAGAGGATTCGAACCTCTGACCCACAGCTTAGAAGGCTGTTGCTCTATCCAACTGAGCTAAGGAGACTAAGCTGGATACCTAGTAAGTAGGTGGACGATTTAATTCTTTTTCTAAGATTACAATCTGTTCCTTGATATTTAATTTTTCGTGTTTCATCTTACTCAAACTACTATCGTCCAAGTAAGTAGTGAAACTACGCTTGATTAACTCATCCAACGCAGCATGGCGTTTCTTTAGAGAGTCGAGGTGTGCTTCTTTAGTCATATTGTTTATCCTCGCTGTGAAAACATACTAACAGAGTAACCTTTACCGTTAGTATCGCCACCTTCATTATTCACTTCTACACCATCATATTCTACACGAACAATGGTGTCATCACCATTAAAAAACTCTTGGCTGTAGAACTTGAGTTTCTCTGCATCGAATGGTTCATCTGTTTCAAAATAACCTTCGAAGAATGTACCTTTCTCAGCAGACCAAAATTGTAGCCAATACTCTGGCAATTCGATAATGTTGCCTTGCCAATCAAGCGCAACACCAAACTCCATGATCTCATCGTATTCCTGTTGGAGTTCAGACATCTTCTTGTCAATAACTGGGTCGCCAATCGATTGTGCATTATACGCAGTTGATTCAACCGCACAAACATTAACATTTGTATCGTAGCTAACACCCCACTGGTGACAGAATTCTGTTGGTGCTTCGTACCACGGACAACGATATGATTCTTCACCATCAGCTTTCCAGAGCATGAAATCTGCTTCAGGTGGAACATCTTTATAAGCATCTTCGTTGTCGTCATGTCCCTGATCAGCAAGCATATACTCAAGCAGCGGATCGTCTCCTTCTTCGTCATACTTCGGACGCCAGTAGTCATACTGCTCTTTTGTTAATTTAAGGTAAGCACCATCGCCACCATAACCCCAAAGCATAACTCGATACGCTGCCATAATATATCTCCTGTTTTCAACTATACATGTATTATACAGTAATTATTCTTGCATGTCAACAGCTTTTTTGTAGGTAGCAATCAATTCTTCTACTACATCTGGATAGGTGATAGGAAATTCAGAGAATGAACACCAGCGGATCTCGTTCTTTGGATCCAGAATGTATACAGCATGACAAGGATAGCTATTGTTTGCGTTCACAATACCACAGTCCAGTGCTACATCATTACTAACGTCAGAAAGAATCAACTGCTTCAGATCTTTCGGGAGCCATGGCATCATTGATTCAGCAGAGTCGCCACAAACTCCAACCACACTTACCATATCAGAGGAGATTTTATCGAACAACTTTACTTGTTCTAAGTTTGCCTCAATATGAGACTTTGGAAAGAAATGTATTACTAGCCAATTCATTACATTGGCGTCAGTGCGAAGACCAGTAAAGACAATTTCTCCATTGTCGATACCGTTCATCTGAATACTGTGTCCTGTTGGGAAACGATCACCCACACATGGTGTGAATCGTTGATTGTAGTCGATTTTAGATTGCATTTTAATTATACCTTACTGATGCGGTTTTTGTATTGACTGATGCGATGCACATAATGTTAAATGCCACAACAATCCTGTCTTTAGTATGGGCTTCACGTGGTACTTCTACACCATGTGGCAACCAACTTGGCCAAAGTAACATTCTGCCTTCCTTTGGTGCCAACATCATAACACCACCATTGAGTTCAGAGTACTCGTCTACGTTAAGTTCCATAACTCTTGCTCCAGGACGTGGGTCTGCAAACGTAGTTGGACCAGCCCCATCTGGACTTTGAATATGAATGATGCCTGACATCATTGAGTTTGGATGAGTGTGTACCATATGTCGGTGTGTTGTATTTGTAGCGTTAGCCCACATACCATTAACATAGATCGCATCACGTTTCCAGCTGAGTTGTGACATTGCTGTATCAGCTTCAGTGAGAATAATCTGCTTTAGTTTATCGAAACGTGGATCGTCCTGAAGATTATCTACAGTCACAAAGTTACCAAACTCGAATGCACCTTCTTTATTCTTTTTCATTTCTAAGATGGTTCTGCGGACGCCTTCTAACACACCTTTATATTCATCTTTAATTGTTGATTCAAAGATAGGTGTGACAAAGCAACCATGCAGTGCACGATTTTCCATAGCATCAATTGCTTGCAACCCTTCGTTCGCTTCTTGATTCAATTCGAACTGTTCAACGATATCTTCCATCTCTTCATTATTATCCATTAACTCTCTCCATTTCAATTCCTGAATTATCTAAGAAAACTATACCAGCATCATCTCGGTAATAGTTTTTAAAGTACACTTTACTTATACCTGCGCCTACAATGAGTTTAGCACATTGGATACAAGGAGCGTGAGTACAAAATAAATTGGCACCATCTCCTCTCTCACCATCACGTGCAAGTTTGATAATAGCATTTGCTTCAGCATGAATAACCTCATCTTTTGTTTTCAACGTTTGACCATCATCATGTTCACAAGTATTATCCCATCCTGCAGGCATTCCATTGTAGCCGATAGAAATAATGCGATGTTCTTTAACGACGACAGCACCAACTTTTAGTTTGACTGCAGAGGATAGCTGAGCAAAACGCTCAGCAGTATCCATGTATGCATCAATCCACTTCTTTTTCATCTTCATCATCTTCTTGCCACTCTTTCCAATTCTCATATTCTTCGTCAAGACCAGCAAAATCAATCAGACTGTCTGGGATTCCTTCACACCAGTCTTCATTTTCAAAGTTAAATTCATAATAATCATCACTACCATCAGTAAACTGACCAACAAAACCCATTCCAGGCTCGTAGTATTCAGCGTCTACTGTCCAACCCTCTTCGAAGAGAGTTTCATATGCAGTAACTGGAGGTGACCATGCAGAGTCGAAATTGATCCAGATAGTTTCTGGTCCATCTCGTCCCCAATCTTGAACACTGATATCCCATTTGGTTCCCCAGTTCTCACAGTTCCACGAATACCAATTGTCTTCTTCTTCAATTGGACGTGGGATCAGAGCATTGAGGACATTGGTTTCGCCACCTTCATCATTTGCGGTGAGGGTAGCTTCAAGAGCATCAATTTTACTCGTATCTTCATTCGTAAGAGTAACATAATTACTACACCAATTTGGCATCACTATCTCCTAATAATAAGTTTCAGTAGAGTTATTATACCCTAAAATATATTGCAAGACAACTATGATTTTCCCATAAGCTGACTGATAAGTTTATCAGCGTCTGGCGTTCCATGGCGTTCCATCCAGACATCTTCTACACCATCACGAAATTCACCAATAAGATTTATAATTTCTATTAAATCTTCGGAGTCTAATGTCCCAGTCAGTTCGTTCCAGTCTTCTTCGGATAAAGAAGCCAAAAAATCTAGATGCTCGATCTCTTCAGCTGTCAGTCTCAGATGGCGTTTCTTTTGCACTTTTCTTTGTTGCCTTTTTAGCAGTCGTTTTCTTAGCAGCAGCTTTCTTTGCTACAGGTTTCACTTCTTCTTGGACTGGCAGAGTAATAAACCCTGCATCAGCAACTACTTCGGCAGTGATGTTTTTATACAAACTAGGCAATACTTGGTCTTTAATAGCGACTAGCAATTTTGCCTCAGACTCGTGGACACCTTCCAACAGAGAGATAAAGATGCTCTCTCTACGGATCGCTTCTAGATCTTGACGACGGAAGATATAAAACCTACGCAACTCTGTGTAGATGTTTGTTGGTGTCATACCCAATGGTTCAGCAGTTTGCTTGTATGGTGCGTCACCTTCAGGCAATAGCCACTTGTTCTCAGGTAGGAATGCGTTTTCGAAAACAGTCCTTAGTGCAGCATTACCTGCGTATGTTGTTTTTAGCAGTGCTGGATCAGCATCTACCTCTTTAAGAATATCAACGATATACTTTGCCATATTAAAACTCCTCTATTTCGTCTAATAGGAGACGACAACGATTGTCCATGAGATATTTCATAACTGACATCTTGTCTCCCTTTGGTTTATTATCTATGTATGATCCAACAATATCTTCTTTTAGCGTAGCAGGAATATGTTGGAAATCAACCAACGTTGAGTTTCGGTGCCAGTTGCGACGTTCTTGTTCGTCACGACACGCTGCGAATCCTTTCTCAAAGAATTCAATCAAACGTTTTTTAGATACAGGTTTTTGGCGAACACCATCTTGCATAAAGATACTGTCCTCACTGAGAATATTCGGAACACCGTCACCAGCATCACCTTTAACAATGTGCTCGATTTTGTATTCTTCGATTTCCTTACGTGATGCAGTGAGATACTTCTTTTGAGCAGGTGACCACTGCTTCACGTTTGGAAATAATTGTAGCTGTTTGAAGTCTTTATCACTAGACAAGATCAAAATTGGCTGTGGTTCTTGTACGATACCTTGTTCAACCAATCCATTCTCTTGCGACCACTCACAGAGTGTAGCAATGATATCGTCTGCTTCAGCTGTATCAATATGTAAGACAGGGTAAGGGAAGTGTTCTGCCAGATCTTGACGCATCTCATTCAATGTGTCAAAGATAAGTTTCCAATCTAGATCACTAGCATCACGATTCTTTTTACGACTACCTTTGTAGTACTCAAAGAATTCCTTACGCCAGTACTTTCGTCCATCGCAACAGACGACAAGTTCTCCATACTCAGAACCATATTTTTTCTTGTATGACTTCAATGTGGAAAGAGTTACATGACGAATAAGATTTTTTACCTCTGCTTCATCACCCTTTAATTCTCGCTGAAACGTGAGAATTGCTGCCAATGCACATTGGCTATAATCTACTAATATCATCAAAATGCTCCTAGCAATACACAATTTTCATTTAGCCGACCATTTGGTGTAGTCGGTTTAGTCTTTATACTTTTGATAGCATTGTTCAATGCTCGCTTACCCATCGCCAACCCTTTGAAGAATTCCTCAGGTTTACGTAGAGTCCATTGCTTGGAGTTATCTACATCGAAGCCAACAATAGTAGTTCCCTTGATTCCAAGAACATCATTATTGGTGTATCGAACGATCTTTTTATATTTGGTATTGTACACCCAGATTTCCGTAGTGTTAACCATATCCATAGGTTTGATTGACTTGAGTTTCAGTTCATCGAATTCTCTCTGAAATTTTACTCGTGCCACAACCTTCATAGGTGACAATGGTTTGCGTTTACGTGGGGTGCGTGTTGCTTTAGAATTTTGAACCTGTTGGTCACAAGACGAACAGATATCTTCCATAAACTTGATAAAGCGTTTTAGCTCTCGTCTCGAGATATGGCTATATCCCTCAATGAGTTGTTCATCGACTCCATCGTATGCGTCTTTGAGTTCATCTCGGACTGGTACGAAGAATTCTCCAACTCGTTTTGCGACTGGCGCAGAGACACCTGCCTTAGATAAGAAGTCCTTCGGCGAGAAATCTGATTTATAGCCTGAAGTCGTGAATAAGTCGATCTGCTCATCAAATTCTCCTGCAATATCGGATGCTGCGTTGTAAATACGTTCTTGGATAGTTACGACAGGTTTTACCTGCGCAACAGCTTTTAAGACTTCTACTTTCTTTGCTGCTCTCAGTAAGAGTTCACTAAGTTTATTATCAAACCACTTAGATGTAGAACTTTTAGGGTCGTACATCTCTCGTGTCATAAGACGACAGATACTTCCGAATGTTTGGAAGTTCCAGTCCTCTAACTTTTTGAGTTCATTAGCAATCTTTGGATCTGCTTGATTAAAATACTCCAGAGTATACTGTTTCTGGTCTTTAGAGTTACTGTTGACTGAATACCAGTTGAGTGCGTTTCCAAGATCTTTCTCCTGATTCTCAATGATAGGTTCATTGTTAACTTTAGACTGCGCAAGAATCTTGCGGTTTTTGATGCGACGTTTATCTTTCGCTGTTGTATTAATGCTCATAGGTGCATAACCTCCATAATGTATATATTATACTATCAAAAACCTTGCAAGACAAGTCACTTCATCACTTCTTCATAAAGTTCCACAAACTCTTCGTGGTCTTGCTGCTCTTCACTAAGGTTCTGCTTGTGATATGCTTTCGCAATCTTACGAATAATTTTCTTATTGATGCTATACTCTTCAGACAGTTTCTTAATAATTTCATTAATCAAGTCACGTTCTGCTTCAGTACGTGTTAGAGAGTTTGAGATCTCTCGGATAGCATCGTGGAATGCTTTACGATCTTCTGGGCTACTAATCATTTGACACCTTTATAACCATTAATTGACAACGACAGTACGATAACTGCCAACCATTCCCACCAACCATAACCAATAGCCAATGCAGGAAACAGAGTATTGAGTGCCCAGATCAATCCGAATGGATAGAACAGGACAATCAACAATATTGCTAGCATAACGACAGCTTTAGTAGTTAAGTTCATACTCAACCTCTACAAGTTTTACTGAGTCCCAGCGGAAAGATCGCCATTCTCCAATTGTTGTGTCAAAAACTGCTTGGGCGTCATCAGAAGTCTTGGCAGTTTTCGTGCCTTCTTTAGGCTGCTTATCTGCGGGAATTGCATCGGACTTGAGGGTTCCGAGTAAGACTCGTTCTGTACCGTCTTTTTTGGTAAAAGTAATACGCACCGTGTCTTCATGTAATGCTTCCCTTGTGATAGTCTTCAATTCATCCATTTTCTCTGGTGTGAGATCTTGGGCTAGTGGTAGTAGCATGAGTATTTCTCCTCTAAATCATTTTCAAGTGATAGACGACCAAATTCCATATCTTCATATTCCTGAATCCGAGCGTCCTCCATTTTACGAACTTCATCTTGAAGTTGCTTCCACATTAGATCGTGGAATTCTTTTTTGCTGTCTTCAGCAGCTTGGTCGAACAAAGCATTTACTAGATCAATCATTTCTACACTCATCTTGTCTCCTTAATTTGTCCAAATATGATTAAATTTCTCTGGAAGATTCTCACAGCTGTAAATTTCTTTACCGAAGAAGATTCCTTCGTAGTTGATCACTGACTGACATTCCTTGGTAGCGTATGAAACATAAACATCAGGCATAGACATTGCATAATCAAACGCAACAACCACCATCAACGCACCAATCAAAACAGCCACTGTACACTTCAAAAATCCAAACATAGTAATCTCCAAGTTCATGTTAGTATTATACATCAAGCATTGCAAAAAGTCAACAACTTTCTGCTTTTCTTATTAAGCGTAGTATGTTTCACCAGTAAAGATGTTCACAACTTTCTCACCAGCACCAAAAGCAGCACGTGCTTCCATACGCTCTTCTGCAATCTGCTCTTCAGAACGATTTGCTTGTGACTTGATGTACGCAGCAATCGCTTCACGATCCTGTTTTTTCTTTTCTTGCAGAGTCAACAGAATTTCCACGTCAGTGATGAAACCAGCTTCCATGAAGTCAGTGAGCATGTCTTCAAAGGGGCAACGATCGTTCGACTTCCAGTAGACGACACCGTCTTTGACATAAGCATCAGCAAAGTTTGCAGCAATACCAGCAGTAGAGTAGCCAGTAAAAGTTTTGGTTCTTGAATCACGACGCATTGTTTTCTCTCCTAATCAACTAATACAGTAATTATACCATAACTATCCTAAATGTCAACAACTTTCTGGAGTTTTTTTCAATTATTTTCCCCTGTAAAATCAACAACTTACGTGTCTACAATGAAAAAACCCCACTCGAGGTGGGGTTTCTGGGAGTGAAAAGTATTACTTTTTAGGACAGTCGAACCACCGCTAGGGTGATGAAAATCGCTGCAGCCAGCAGAGCGATCCCGCAGATCGCATATGAGGTGTAGAGGATACCGTTCAGAATGGTTTTTCTTCGTGCGAGTTGAGCCAATCGGATCTTTCTCTCTTCTTCCTCACGACTACGTTTCATCTCCTTCTGGAAATGTAACCAATCGTCCCACATGCCTGCTCTACCCTGATAGATCATCATCTCTTTAAGTTCAGATTCTTTTGCGTTCAGTTGTTCCTCAGCCATGAACGCTTGAAGGTCGCTCTTGTATCCATGCTGGTGTGCCTTCTTCTGAATCTCAGTCTTTAAACCGAAATACTGAGCAAGTGCCTCACCAGCTTCGTAGATTTCTCTACCGTTCTGGACAGTTTGTTTTACTACCTCAAAGGCAGCATTCGCCGCAGCGAGTTCGGCTAACATATTAATTGGCTAGAGGGTTGTCGAGTGCCCTCTGCAGTTTGTTAGTTAGACGCTGCTCGAGTTCCTTTGCGTTCCTATCAATTTTTTCCTGAATTTCTTTTGTGTCTCTGGATACTGTCTCACGTAGACTATCACGCTTGGTCTCAAACCTTTGCTCTGCGTCTGAGATCATATTGCGGACATCATCAGTTGACTTTCTAACCATGTCTTCAGTTCTATCAGCTTGCTGTTCGATACGAAGAATATCCTTCTGCAGTCCATTTTTAATGTCACGTGCATAACCGATAGTTTCTTCCATCTTAGTTTCCATAATCTGCATACGTGTGTCATAGTCAGCAATCTTTTCTTCGTATTCCTGTTGTTGGTCTACGAATTGAATTGCCTGCTCGACTTTCTGATACATCAAGAAGCCACCATATAACGCACCAACAAGTGAACCGATAGCTGTTAGAGCAGCCAGCGCAGTAACTGGTGTTACCTTTATTCCAGCAATGCGGAATTCTTTATTTTTAAGGTTCTCAATGCCTTCCTCAATGTTTTCGAGTTCTTCACCAAGATCTTTTTCAGCCATTCTGTTCTCCTATAGGACTCCACTTCCACTTCGGAACTGCACTCCAGTATTCTTCAGGTGTGGTGAATGTTTCAACCCACTTATTGTTTATAACTCTTGCTTCAAAATATACATGTGTTATCCACACTAATGATGAAACAATGATAAGACCACATATAAAGAAATAAATTTTTTGTAGTGGTGTATACAATTCATACATCTCTAATCTCTCCAATTTACTTTACGGTAAAGTGACAACACCTTCAGCAATTAGTAACGCACGATTTGCTTTATGCATTTCCTGCAATTCCTCTTTGCTTCCACCATAATAAGATACGGCATGTCCTTCTTCTATAAGAATTTGTGTTACAGTTTTGTCGCCAACAGCAAAATCGCCAAGAATACGACCAAACTTACCCTTTGCATCCTCACCGCTCTTATCAACCTGCGTTCTAAGAATTCCTGTTTCGCCAAGAAGTTCTGAAAGTCGTTTTTTGGCTGCAAGCCCAAACACTTTCTCAACGTCATCCGAAGTTCTACTCTCAGGTGTGTCAATTCCCATAATCCGTATGCGCTCATCACGCATCCAAATACCAAAACCCAAATCGATGTCCACATCTACTGTATCTCCATCTACTACTCGTTTGATTAATACTCGATATTCATACATGTGTTAGTCTCCAATTTTACAGTTGTTTTTACGATGACCATTCCAAGCGGCAAAGCCACCTATTCTTAATGCCCAGTATGCGAGATAGTTGAGGAGATGAAAACCATTCTGTTCGATATTGATATCACGGAATAGTTGATCTGCTTGCTTTTGTGTCATAGGTTCGGAAGTTTCCTTCTTACCTTTTTTAAGCAATACAGTATATTTGTAGACGTAGTCGTGGACTAGTCCACCGATTAGCAACACACCTGTTGGCGATAGCCAAGTCGCTAGGAATTTTGGTACAGACGCACCATCAAATGTGAAACCTTTAGGGATGACGTACTTTTCGCCATTTACTTCAAAGTGCCAGTCCTTGCATACTTGCCAGTGACGGACACCCATGAACCACATCCAAACAGCACCCCAAAAACCTTTTGATGCGGTGGCGATTTTGATTGGTTGCATGTGTGGCATTTCATCATACTTCAAACCAACAAGTGGTTCGTCTTGGTCTACACCTGCCAAATTGGCAAGCCAACCAATAATGATTAAAACACCTACTAATGTAAACTGCCACCATGTGACAAGTTGATCGATAATAAATTGAACGTAATCCATATTACTTTCCTTTTCTGTTTCATAATATGGATCAATTTTAATTTACATTCTGAATTTCGCTTTTGTTAGTTTTCGAACCCATCCTTACCAGAAGCATTAAGTCGCCTTAGTGCTTCAAGTTCTTCTTGCAACTTCAAAACTTCAATTCTTTTCTTACGAAGTTCCAATTCATAAAGTGAGTTACAGTTAATTCTCTCTTTTGGACCATCTAGTGGGATAGTAATTCTAGCATAGACACCAACGTCCTTATTGCTGTTACCACTGTTTCCACCAAATGGACTGTTATAATTGTCAACGATACCAGTGACACCAAATTCTAAATTAGTAGAACCACCAATAGCATTTTTACAATCAAGATCACCTGCCCGAATACTATCCTGCCCATACGCAGACGGAGCACTCGGTAGTTGTAAGTTTAAAGAACTGCTTTCAGCAAATGCAGCAGTGCTTAAGAACAAACAACTTACAATTAAGATTTTTTTCATCTATACAAATCTCACTTAAACTTCGAGCAAATTCTAGACGACACAGCAGTTTTTGGTTGCTCGCCTTGTTTCCTCAGTTTCGATTTAGAGCAGATATACTCTGCTCGGCTTACATCTTCTTTTCTAATATAAACATCAAATGTAACATGTCCAAGATACCTAATGTTTATCACAGTATACTTTGACACAAACGGTATCGGTTGAAAGTTTACATCAAAGACGCCGATTTCATAATATTCGACGTCAGATCTTTTATTAAACATTTCCATCGTTGCCTTGTATACATTATCAAGATGGGATGGAACAAGTGATGGGTATGTTGGTACCATTTCATGGGCAGATGCCGTAGAAGTAGAAACCATCATAGCTAAACATATGATAAAAATATTCTTCATTTACTTTGCGATACACTGTGCGCTTACGATAGCAGTGTATGATCCTCCTGGAAATGCTTTATTACCACCCATTGCTGCGGTAGAAGATGTTTTGAACCAAGTGCTACCTGTAGCAGTTAGATCATACTTGTCTGTCATACCAAACTCAATCTTTGAAGACTCATAAGTTCCCATACCTGTCGAATCAGAAACTGCGCTTACTTCAGTATTACCAGTCCAAATTACTTGGTCTGGAAGTGATGGGCTAGATGAGAATGCTGTTGGAGCAGTAATCTCAGCATAATATGCGCCAGCAAGAGTAACATCAAAACGAACGATCGCTAGCTGTCCACCGTCTGCTGGTGTGGTTGTTAGAGTATAGGCATTTGGGTTACCATAAACACCTGCACTGTCTGTTTGAATTACGCAACGTGACTGCACGGTGCCATTAATTGGTACATCCTCAGCTTGTGCCCAAGTCGGGCTAACAGATACTGCTACCAATGCAGCACTGATTGCTACCACTATCGATTTCATTTATTTACTCCTCTTTTGTACTGCATGCCTATCATTTGTTCATGCAATAATTGTTGTGCAAAACCGTTGCGTAGCCCTCTTTTATTCTCAGGCAATTTCGTATCCACTAGTGCAACGGAATCCTTATAAACTCCACCAGACATAGTTACTGAATAATATGAATTCATATTAGTAGCGTTGTTAACTGCAGCGAGAACAGCAGACTGGTCCATAGCGATAGCAAACATTTTATTTTTATTTGCTTCTGTTAGGGCACGTTCTAATCGCAACTGCGATTTTTCTTTCTCTTCTTCTTCCTCAGCAGCTAACTCTTCTTCTGTTTTAGATTCTTCTTCTTCAGAATTAGTCTTTAGTATAATACAATCGGCTGATACGTCACTTTCTTTACATGTTTCTCTGTTAATATCAATATTCGTATCAGTAGTAACATCGTAAATAGTAGTAAGATCAATCGTTGGGATCGTGATCTCTGGTTTTTTGTATCCAGGGCAGTTTGGACTAAACTGCGGATCATAACATGGATCCACACGATATGTATACATAACGTTAGGATCGCTAACCGATCCACCTGTGACATCAATTGAACCATCACCCCACAATGATCTATTACTAGGAACTACAGGTACAACCTTGTTAATCTGAGTTCCATCTAAAGATCCAGGAAGCCACTCATCTGTCTCACGAAAGATATATCCTGTACCATTAGCATTTTCATTTTGTATATTCACTGTCGCATGATCTTCAGTTTGTTTATTAATCGTGTATCTGTAGATAACACCATTAATGTCTAAACCTGGAGGTGTTGGTAATACATTACCCATCCCCCACCGCAGTCCATTGCCTGCAGCATTTCCAGTAGTTCCGTGGTACGGTGTTATCCCCTCAGAATAAGAGGAGCATGCCCAACATACCAAGACCACCGAAAGTAATAACTTCTTTAACATTTGGTTTGTCCGATTCTTCTAATTCTTGTCTCGTTGTCTGTACATGGGTTTCCCAACCCAATCTAGCAGCTTCACCAATTGTTCCATTGTATGGACATGGAGTACCAGCATGACCCATAGCATCAAACACTTTTGGATCTTGACACATCACAGACACAGCAGCTACCTTCATACCCATATCGTATAGAACCTTTGCGTTCTTTAGACGAATACAGTTTTCTTCAGTGAATGTAGTGCCAGCTGAGATGCCGAGAATTTGAGTCTGAACAGCACCTGCTACACCAATCGTGCACAAGTCGCTGTTGTTACCAGAACTAAAAGAGGGGGAAATAGCCGACGGTGGTGGCTGTTTGATTGTTGTGGTATTCGAACCGTTAGAGGTTACGGTACTGTTCGAATTAGTTGTGAAAGGGTCATCTGCAGATCCAGATCCTGTCAGTGTCTGAGCCATCACAGGCACTGAAAAGAATAAAACTACAATGAACCCCAAAAGTGTTCTGTACATGTGGAGCCATCCTCATTATTTAATTCTATTTAGTAGAATCGTCAATTGAGAATGGCAAGTCTGACTGTAAATCTTGTACTTCTGCTTCAATAATACCGATGCCACTACCTGCGCCAACAGAGTTTAGAAATGATTCTGTTCGGCTAGTCTTGTTTGCATCTATCTCAGTTATCAATCTACCTTTCTTTCGATTAGAATTAGTAGTGATCTGAATATCTTCCTCAACCGTTACTTCGTCTTTGACTTCTTTGTGGGTTTCGGTTGGTTCGGGTTCTGAGACGGTTTCGGTTTCGGTGGTGTCGGACACGATGGGCATGTCCCGAACGATTTCTTTTTCATTTTCTCTCCTTGCGAATCCCCAGTTAGCAGCAATAACCATCAATACTGCTAGTGGATCAAACACGCCAACAATCATCAAAATAACTACACGAACTGCTTCTTCGAGCATTGTGTTCGCTTGGTCACCATAGATGAGCGCAGCGATATACTTGATTGGACCAACTTCTGCTTCTGCTTTGACTTGCTCTTTAATAAGGACAAGTTTCTCATCCTCGAGTTTAGCCATTTCTGTTTCAGCATCTTTGATCTCAGCAGCAAGCGCATCACGTTCTGGTTTTTGATCCTGACGTGCTTTAACACCTTTTGTTACTGCTCCAAGTTCATTATACCGTTCAATAGCATCATCAAGAATACGTAGTTGTTTATCTGCGCTATCAATACGCTTTGTCTGTCTCTCGATATTTGTTTCAATACGAGAAATTACAACTGTGTTATCATCGGAGGAAAGTGTTTGATCAATATGTGCTTTTGACAAGAAGCCAAAGATGCCCATAGATGTTAAGAGCATTAGCACTACTAAAGCAGTAGTGAAATAACCCTTCATTAGAAGTGGAATCTCTTTCCAGTTTCTATAAAGCCAAGATGCTACTACAAGTTTTGATACCTCTAGTAGTGAGCCCATTATCATAATAGGTATCACAGCTGCAGCAAAGATGGCAACCAATCCAGAGATGGCATACCAAGCAGCTATTGCAGACAACGACAACGCTGTTACTAATAGGAGTAAATTCATTTTTCTATTTTTACGTGATTCCTGTGAACACGGACTTGAATATGTCCATTATACCATTTGTCAGGATTCTCGAGTACCTCGTGTTGGAATTGAAATTTAGCCTCAAAGTAAGAGGCACTACCTTTATTTAGGCAATAACAGAGGATCTCACGTCTGAAGTTCTCTTTTCCAAGACGTTCTACATCTGCTTTCAATTCATCGGAGGATGACCAATAATCACGCCAATCGGATTCAGACTTAACTTTACGTTTTCTAGTCTTACCCTTTAGTGGTGGTTTGGTT
>Ga0181552_10001366_pt1 | contig 18551 bp, 18 predicted proteins | sample 011ome_18_FD_130583 | JGI IMG/M metagenome (GOLD analysis project Ga0181552, IMG submission 130583) | Coastal salt marsh microbial communities from the Groves Creek Marsh, Skidaway Island, Georgia - 011501BT metaG (megahit assembly) | ecosystem: Environmental > Aquatic > Marine > Intertidal...
ACTTTTAACATTGAAGATGATTTGCAAAAGAAAGACTCAATATTTTTATTAAAAATGACCTATCTTTATGTGATAGAAAAATTTCATAATAACAAGAGAATTCCATTAAATTTAATATCATATGTTGATGTGCCATCAGGAAGTGGAGTAGGTTCTTCGTCCTCATTAGTTGTTGCTATCTTGGGCGGCTTATTTGCTTTTATTAACAAAAAAATTTCTAAAATAAGTATTGCTAAGCATGCATTTTATATTGAAAGAGTGCTATGTAATCTTTCTGGCGGAAGGCAAGATCAGTATGCAGCTGTTTATGGAGGCTTTAACTCAATCTATTTTAATACAGATGATTCTGTCAATGTTAAGAAAATAAAGTTAAATAAATCTTTTATAAATGATTTAAATGAAAAATTGCTACTTTTTTATATTGGAGCTTCAAGAGAATCATCCAGAATTATAGATGAACAAGTTAAAAATATTCAAAGTATGGATAAAGTTTCCCTTAGCGCTACTCATAATTTAAAAAAATTGTCTTTTGATTTATTAGAATCCTTAAGGTCAGAAGATATTCAATATTTTTTTAAATTAATGGAAAAAAGCTGGATGAATAAAATAAAGATTGCAAAATCTATAACCAATAGTTCGATTAATCATGTTTGTAATATTTCAAGAAAAAATAAAGCTGAGTTTGTAAAGGTGAGTGGAGCAGGTGGAGGAGGCTTTGTTCTCATTGGTTTTGAGATTGAGAATAAATATAAGCTCATTAATGCGCTAAAAAATAAAAATGGCAAATTTTTTATATTTAATTTTGCAAACGAAGGGTTACAAGTTTCAGTTACTTCATGAAAAATCTAATTATTCTAGCCGGAGGGAAAAGCTCAAGATTTCAGGAGAGTTTTCCTAATACTCACAAAATGCTTTTGCCTTGGAAAAATCAATTATGGATCGATGAGTTTTTACATGTCATAGTTAATGCTCATAAATTTAAAAAAATATATTTTTCATTAGGTTGCTATAGCGATCAAGTAATTAGTTACCTCGATTCCTCAACATATAAAAATCTTATTGAATATTTTATTGAAAGCGTTCCTCTGGGTACTGGCGGCGGTACTATGACAACAATGAAATTATTTAACCTAGAAAATAGTTATGTAATGAATTGTGATTCACTTTACTATGGAAATTTAGAACAAATAGATAAATTTAAATTTACAAAAAATATGAATATATGCATGGGCCTGGTCAATGTTTCAGATAGGTCACGGTTTGGTAATGTGGAATATGAGAATGGGTTTATTACATCTTTTAAAGAAAAAAATAACAAAGGATTTGGTTTAATAAATTCTGGAATTTATAAAGTAAATTATGAATTATTTAATAACTTTAAAGTGAATACAAATTTTTCTCTTGAGCATGATATTTTTGAAAAGATTGTGGTAAATAATGAAATTTATGCAGTTGTTTTAGACGGTCAATATGTCGATATCGGTGTTCCTGATGAATATTTTAAAAAACATAAGATATATGATTTTTAAAAAACACATTACTTTTTTTTCTTTAACACTTATAAGTTTAATTGTAATTTATTTTCGTAATTCAGGTAAATATCCAATTACATTTGCCGATGAATGGTTATATAGCCATTATTCTATTTTTAATGATCCTGGCTCAGCCCCCAGGCCAAATTATTTTTATCTTTATATTTTTTCAATTATTAGATTTTTTGACTTTGATTTTTATAACGTAGCTAGACTTTTTAATCTCTTCTTTTTTACAACTGGCTGTTATTTCATCTTTTTATTGGCAAGAAATATCATGTCAGAAAAGTTTGCATTAGCTGTATATTTTTTATCATTATTAAGTTCATCTAATGCATATACGATCTTTTTTATGCCCGAAGCTACATATTTTTGTTTCTTTTGGATATTTTTTTATACGCTATTTAATTTTGAACGATTTAACAATAATTTAATTATCCTATCAATTTCTTTTTCATTATTATTCTTTATTAAACCTCACGCAGTTTTTTTGCTACCAATTATCTTAATATCTTTTTTTTTAGATTTATATAAAAATAATTATTCTAAATCTAGACTTTTAAAGAAGTCTTTTGTTATTTTCTTTAAATTTATTATCATTACCTTGTTTATAGTAAATTTATTATGCTTATTATTTACAGGCGAATTCTTTATTTCTTTTGGGGGCTCAGAGGGTGATTATGAAGACAGTTTTTTAATGTTATTCGATATTGATAAAATTACTAAAATTTTATATTCATCGATCTATTATTTTTTTCATCATTTATATTCTTTCTTCATTTTTATTTTTCCACTGACATTATTGTTAATCAATAACTTCAGGCAAATTATTCACCACAATGAAAAAAAATTAATATATCTTATTTTATTTTCTATTACTTCTATCATTTTATATATTTCAATTTTTCAGGCACAAATTTATTTGTTTGTTGAAGGCCCTTATGAGGTTCATGGAAGGTTATCACAAAGGCATTATGATTTTTTATTTCCTGGTATTTATATAATAATTTTTTTACTTTTTAAATATACTTCGACTTTTAATATATTTAAATTTTTTATAATTTTTGCAATTTTAATTAGTCTTATTCTTTTTTATTTCAACTTTAATTTTTCACATATCCTTATTACTGATGCTCCTTATTATTACTCTTCTTCAAAAAATTATATTCTCATGTTTTCTTCATTGGTTATATTATTTATTCTATTTTTTATTTTTCATAACCAGTTTTCGTATAAAAAATATTTAATTGTTTTTTTTGTATTTTTAAGTTCTGTTATCTCTCAAGAAAGATTAATTGATGGTTTTGAAATTAACTCGAAACCAAATATTTATGACAAAACTGCACTTTATGTAAAAACTTTCCTAGATAAAAATGAAAAAATTGCTTTTTATGGTAATGATCTCGCTAGTATGTATCGTCTAATGTTTTATTTTCAAAATAACTCTTTCGCAATACATTCTGAATGTAATTCAGAAATTCTAATTCCTAATGATGATAATATAAAATATGTAATTACTTTTTGTGATTATCAAATCAATCAGGATTTAATAACAATTGAAGAGAATGATGAATTTAGACTATATGAGATCGAAAAATGAAAAAAAAATGTAATATCTGTAAGTCAGATAATTTTATTTATTTATTTTGTAGATTTGATCACTTTTTTTGTAAATGTCAAAGTTGTGATTTAATATTTATCAATCCTCAACCGTCTGAGGAAGTTCTTACAAAAATATATAGTGATCCAAATTATTTTCCTTTAGTTAATTCACAACAAAATGTTAACCACTTTAGTTTTTTAAAAAGAAGCAGTGCATCAATACACTTAGATAATATTAAAAATCATGTTAATAAATCATTCAAAAAAATAAATCTTCTTGAAATTGGACCTGGTGGAGGTGATTTTCTTGATGTAGCTTTTAGTCAAGGTGCCCAAGTATCTGGATTAGAATTTTCTGAGAAGTCTGCTAATTTGTTAAGAAAAAAATATAAAGATAAGTTTAAAATTTATTTTGGGGAGTTATGTAAGATTAAAAAAAAATTCGATTTAATTGTTATGAATGATGTTTTGGAGCATGTTCGAGACCCCGCAGGCTATTTGAAAGGAATTCATAAATTATTAAAAGATGATGGCTATTTATACATATCTGTTCCAAGTCTTGATTCTATCTCATATAAAATTCAAAAAACAAGATGGGTCGAGTTTAAGCTTGAACATTTATATTATTTTAATGATGTTAACTTAAGAAAGCTTTTATATAAATCAGAATTCATTAATATTTCAACTAAAAAAGATTTTAAAGTTTTAAGTTTAAAATATATATTTGGTCATTTCATTAAACATTCTTCACTCAAATATTTTTTTAAAATATTGGATTTAATTATTCCAAATTTTTTACTTTATAAATCATTTAAAATTGCTGCAAGTGGTTCTTCATTAATATCAAAAATAATTTCAAAAAAAACGCATCATGTTGATGTTATTTTACCTGTTTATAATGAAGAGAAAACTATTGATAAGGTAATTAAAAATGTACTAAATAAAAAAGTAGAAAATTTTAAATTAAATTTAGTTATTGTTGAAAGTAATTCAAAAGATAATACTAGACGAATTGTTAAAAAATACATTAATAATCCAAAAGTAAAGATAATTTTTCAATCACATGCAAAAGGAAAGGGTAATGCAGTTCGTGAAGGTATAAAAAATTCAAAATCAGAATTTATTTTAATCCAGGACGGAGATCTTGAGTATGACATAAATGATTATGATGCCCTATTGAGGTCGGTTGTAAATTCTTCTTATGGATTTGTCCTTGGAAGTAGACATGGAGGATCCAGGTGGAAAGTAAGAGAATTTACAAATGAACCGTTTTTGGGATTAATTGCAAATACTGCACATTGGATATTAACCTTTCTAATAAACCAATTATATAGAACTAAGTTAACCGATCCATTTACTATGTATAAAGTTTTTAAAAGATCAAATATTGAAAAGTTACATTTTGAATGTGATCGATTCGATTTTGATTATGAGCTTTTACTAAAACAAATACGAGCAGGTTATTACCCAGAAGAAATCAATGTCAATTACAAAGCAAGATCATTTGCTGAAGGAAAGAAAGTCGATATTATAATTGAGCCTTTTAGATGGATATATGTTATTTTTAAATATAGATTCTGTAAAATATCCAATGAATAAAAAACTCATCTCTCTTGATAATTTAAAATTTTCAAAATACTCATGTTGTGATTGCAAATCATCTTTTATTTTTACGGATGACAAACTGGTATGTACATATTGTCGCTCTATATTTGATGTTGATGGTGGTATTCCAATCTTTGATAAAACAAATTTAAACAAATCATCTGGTCTTGCGTCAAATTTATTTGAATTTCCATGGCTCTATAATTTTTTTGTACTTCTTAAGAATAAAATATATAAAGATAAATTTTTAAATATAAAAAAATATACTAATGATCGATCAGTTTTAAATGTAGGTTGCGGACCCAATGTAAATGCCCCATATCTTGAATATGATTTAAAAAAGGTTAAGAGTTTTTACGCTCTTGATCTATCGTATAATTTTGTAAAACAAGCATCAGATCAAAATTTATTCTCGATGAGTAACTTTTCAGTAGCGTCCGTATATAAACTTCCTTTTAAAAATAATACTTTTGATGTGGTATTATTACCCTTTGTTCTTCATCATCTCCCTGATCATCTCGACAAAGCCCTTCAGGAGTGTTTAAGGGTCTCGAAAAAATATGTAATTATTTTCGACCATGTTGTAAGTGATAATAAATTTATTGCATTCTTACAAAATTTGTATTGGAATTTATTTGATGGAGGATTTAATTATTTAACAAATTCCGAATGGAATAAATTACTTGCAAATTGTTCGATAAAAAAAAGCCTAAATACAGGATTGATATTTAAACATGTTTATAAAATATTGCTTGAAAAAGTTCCAAAATCTCCAAAAACAATTAACACTAACAATTCTTTTTAAGTATCTAGCTTCAGGCGTACTTATTGCTTTAATTTATTATTTTTTTTTAAGTTTATTAGTTAAAGCTAATGTAAATTACTCAATATCAATTTTATCTGCCTATTTTAGTTCTGCTTTTGTTAGATATATGTTGCATTATTTATGGGTGTATTCTGAAAAAAAACCTGAGTTAAAAAGTTCATCAAAAAGATATATTGTATTGCTTTGCAGTAGTTATTTATTAAATAATCTTTTTGTGGAGATTTTATTATTATTGGGACTTAAACATGAATTTGTTATAATACTTTCAACTCTTTTCGTATCTATATATGGAATTGTTCTTTCAACTTTGTGGGTGTTTATAGCTAAAAATAAATGAAAATTTTACTTGTTAGAGGACCATTAACATTAAGCAAATATGCCTCTGCTGCGCCTGCGGTCCCTCCGATAGGCATGGCTTATATTGCTTCTGCCTTAATTGAAAAAAAACATGAAGTCAAAGTAATTGATACAATCGGACAGGCTATAAATGAATATTATCCCTATGAAGAAAAAACTTTGTATAGGGGGTTAAGTTTTGATCAGATAATTAATGAGATTGATCAGGATTACGATGTTATTGCTTTAAGTGTTATGTTTTCACAAGATTGGCCTCTTACTATAGATTTAATAAATTTATTAAAGAAAAGATTACCAAAATCTATAGTTATAGCTGGTGGTGAGCACATAACTGCCGAACCTGAGGGCTCATTACTAAGTTGCAAGCATCTTGATATATGTGTTCTCGGCGAGGGTGAGCACACTGTTGTTGAAGTCTTGCAAAATCTAGATAATCTTAACCATGTAGGTGGAATATATTTTAAAGATTCAAGTGGAAAGGTAGTAAAAGGTAATTTAAGTGTAAGAAATAGGAATCCAGAAACATTTCCATGGCCAGCATGGGATTTATTTCCAATAGAAAATTATTTATCTGAAGGGCATGGCTGGGGTGTGAATCTTGGAAGGAGTATGCCAATTATTGCATCTAGAGGCTGCCCATATCAATGTACTTTTTGTTCAAATCCATTTATGTGGACTACACGTTGGGTTGCAAGACCTGTAGAAGATGTCCTAAGTGAAATGAAATTTTACATAAAGAAATACAATGCTGAAAACTTTGATTTTCAAGATCTTACTGCGATTGTAAAAAAACAGTGGATAAAATTGTTTTGTGAGAGGTTGATTGAAGAGAATTTGAACGTTACATGGCAGCTTCCAACTGGAACAAGAACGGAGGCAATTGATGATGAGGTTGCAGTTCTTTTGATGAAATCAGGTTGTCGAAACATCACTTATGCACCTGAATCCGGTTCTGAGGAAGTTTTAAAAAGAATAAAAAAGAAAATAAAATTACAGCATGTGTATGATTCCGCAAAAAGCTGTTATAGAGCAGGTTTGGATGTGAAATTTAATTTTATTTATGGTTTTCCTGAAGATACTTTTAAGAATTTCTTTGAAACTACAGTTTTTGTTATTAGGCTTGCAATTTTAGGAGTGAGTGATATATCGATTGCACCTTTTTCTCCATATCCAGGTTCAGAGCTTTTTTTTCAACTTCAAGAAAGAAATAAAATACCAAAAAAATTAGATATGGATTTCTACAAAAATATACCATTTTCTGATATGTCAGCTACAGTCAGTTGGTGTGAAAATTTTGACTCCAAGCAACTTAATCGCGCAAGAAATATAACTATGATTATTTTTTATTTCTTTTCATATTTATTTCATCCATCAAGGCCATTCAAACGAATATACAATTATATTAATAATATTGAAGAAACCAGAATGGATAAGGCTCTTGCAGACATGAAAAGAAGAAAGAAAAACTTAAAATCAGATAAAGCATCTCCAGTTTCGGATTCAGTTAGGCCATTTTAAAATTGCAAATTCTTTTGACAGGTTGCGCGGGATTTATTGGCAGCAATGTTTTAAAATATATTCTTAATAAAAAAAATTTTTCAGTAATTGGTATTGATAATTTATCCACAGGAAAAATTCAACACATACAACCATATCTGGATAATGCAAATTTTTTCTTTCATAATCTAGATTTAAAAAATCTAGACAAACTTAAGAGTATTGCATTTAATAATGTAGACATTATTATACATTTAGCTGCTAATGCGGATGTTAGATTTGGTTTGGAACACCCGGCAAAAGATCTTGAAGAAAATACATTAGTTACTTTTAATTTGCTTGAGATAGCTAGAATAAATAAAATTAAACGGTTTGCTTTTTCATCCACTGGCTCAATTTATGGTGAGCCTGATGTAATTCCAACTCCTGAAGATGCACCTTTTCCTATACAAACCTCACTCTATGGAGCTTCAAAATTAGCATGTGAAGGTCTTATTCAGGCTTATGCAGAAGGTTATGGCATACGAGCATTTATTTTTAGATTTGTTTCAATCATGGGTCCTCATTATTCTCATGGTCACGTTTATGATTTTTATAGACAGCTTCTTCAAGATCCATCAAGGCTGCATTTATTAGGTGATGGTAATCAAAGAAAGTCATACTTACATGTTTCTGATTGTATTTCAGCAATATTTATGATTATTGAGAAAGCAAAAGATAACATTAATATCTATAATCTAGGTGTTGATGATACTTGTACTGTAAAACAATCAGCTAATTGGATTTCTGAGCATCTATCTTTAACACCGACTCTAACCTTTGAAGGTGGCGACAGGGGTTGGGTAGGAGATAATCCATACATTCATTTATCAGTTGAAAAATTAAAAACTTTAGGTTGGGTAAATCAATATTCTATTGAGGAATCAGTCAAGGATACGGTGAAGTATTTAGAATTAAATCAATGGATTTTAGATAGTGCCAAATAGTAAAAATGTTTTAATCACTGGGGCAAACGGTTTTTTAGGTCAGCGCCTTTCGATGATGTATTTAAAGAGTGGATTTTCTATCATATTGATGGCTAGAAAATTCGATGATGACTTCATTAAATCTTTGCAAAAAAAATGTAACAATTCACAAACAATTGATTTTATTTTTTGCGACTTGCTAAATCATGATGAGCTTAATGAAGTTATTATAACGGTTAAAAAAAAATACCAATCCTTAAATGTTCTTATAAATAATGCAGCTATACAGAATCCAATAGGCAGTATTGAAAATATAGATATTGATGACTGGAAAAAAAATATTGAGCTTAACTTAAATGTACCTATTTTGTTGTGTAATGCAATGATTCCTCTTTTGAAGAAAAACAGTTTTAGTTCAATTATAAATATCTCTGGTGGCGGGGCCACGGCACCTAGGACTGAATTCAGTGCTTATGCTGCCTCTAAGACAGCATTAGTTAGGTTTACTGAGATTATTGCCCTTGAACTTAAAAAATATAATATTCATGTAAACTCTATAGCACCAGGGGTTATGCCTTCAAAAATGATGCAAGATATAATTAAAAATGAAAAAGCTAACGATAGGGAAAAAAAGACTGCACTTAATTCTATAAACCAACCATTTGAAATAAATGAAATATTAGACCTTTTTAAATTTTTAAGCTCAGATGTTTCTGCAGGGGTTACAGGTCGATTGATTAGTGCAAAATGGGATAATTGGAAACAATGGCCATCAAATTTAAAAGAGTTAATTGATAAGGAACTGTATACATTAAGAAGAATTACTGCGAAAGATAAAGGCTTGGATTGGGGCGACAAATGAAGGTATTGAATGTAGGTATCATCGGATGTGGGCTTATTGGTAAAAAGAGGGCAATGGCTCTATCAAATAAATTCAGTTTAATTAGCTGTTTTGATATTAATAATGCTGCATCGATTAAATTTGCCAACGACTTTTCAGCTCGCTCATGCGAAAAAATTGATGATATTTTTTTGAATAAAGACATCGACCTGGTTATCATCGCAACACTGCATGATTCACTGGCAGATTTAACAATGGAAGCCTTGAAGGCAGAAAAGCATGTTTTGGTTGAAAAGCCAGCGGGAAAAAATTATCAAGAGTTAGAGCCAGTCCTAGAGTTCCTTAAAAGTTCAAAGCTAAAAGTCAAAGTTGGCTTTAATCATCGCTATCACCGCGCATTTTTAAAGGCCAAAGAGCTCGTCGATAATAAGGAATTAGGTGACTTAATGTTTATTCGTGCAAGATATGGTCATGGTGCTCGAGTGGGTTACGACAAAGAATGGAGAAGCGATCCTGAATTATCGGGGGGAGGTGAATTGATTGATCAAGGCCCTCACTTAATTGATTTGTCCAGAATGTTTCTTGGAGATTTTACTGATATTAAAGGCCATGCCCAAACATTTTACTGGGACATGCCAGTAGATGACAATGCATTTATGATTCTGAAAAATCGAAACAAACAGACTGCTTTTTTACAGGTGAGCTGCACCGAATGGAAAAACATGTTTTCCTTTGAAATTTATGGAAAAAAAGGAAAGATTGACATTAGTGGATTGGGTGGAAGCTATGGCACTGAAAAAATAACTTTTTATAAGATGTTGCCAGAAATGGGTCCACCAGAAACCTACTCATGGGAATTCCCGATGCAAGACAATTCTTGGAAATTTGAGTTAGATGAATTGTATGATGATATTATGAATGATAGAGCTCCAGCCGGAGATATTGTTGATGCATATGAAGCGCTAAAAATTGTGAATAAAATTTATAAGGATTCAAACTATGATTATTGTTCGTAGCCCACTAAGGATTTCATTAGGAGGAGGTGGTACCGATTTAGCGTCTTATTATGGAGACCATGAGGGTTTTTTGCTTGCTGCGGCCATTAATAAATATGTGTATGTAACAATTACCAAACCATTTACTCCTGGTGTTTTTTTAAAGTATTCTGAGATTGAAAAAACAAGCGATATTGATCAAGTGAAGCATAGGATTATCCGTGAGGCACTAAAAATTTATCATAAACATGACCCTCAGATTGAAATTACCACTTTAACAGATATACCTTCTGGGACCGGACTTGGTTCATCCGGGAGTTTTACTACAGCCCTGGTTAAGGCTTTGAATGTCTTTAATCGCTCGCATATCTCACAGGAAGAAATTGCTCAAATGGCCTGCGATATTGAAATCAATAAACTAGGTGAGCCTATTGGCAAACAAGATCAGTATATAGCCAGTTATGGTGGGATTTCAGCATTTGCATTTCATAAAGATGATACTGTTGTGACAAATTCTTTGGTGCTGAATCAATCTATTGTTTCTAAATTAGAAGATAATTTACTCCTGTTTTTTACCGGATTCTCAAGGGACGCAAGTTCGATTTTAAAGGATCAGAATGACAAATCTAAAACAAAAGATTTAGATATGATAAAAAATCTTCATTATGTCAAGGAGATTGGTTATAAGAGTAAGATTGCCATTGAAAATGGCTCACTGGAAGATTTTGGTTATTTAATGCATGAGCATTGGCAAAATAAAAAAAATCGCTCTAAGGGTATGTCAAATTCTGAAATTGACTTATGGTATGAGGATGGAATCAAGGCTGGTGCATTTGGTGGCAAGGTAGTCGGTGCCGGCGGAGGTGGTTTTTTAATGTTTTACACAAATGATCCTGAAAAGCTTCGTGCTGCTATGTCAAGACATAAACTTGAAGAGGTTCGCTTTAAATTTGATTTTGAAGGAACAAAGCTTCTTTATTCATAATTTATGCAGACGGTAATCCTTGCAGGTGGGCTAGCTACGAGACTGAGACCCATAACAGAAAAAATCCCTAAAGCTCTAATTGAAATCAACGGTATTCCATTTATTGATTACCAGTTAAATTATTTAAAAAAACAAGAAATAACAAATGTTGTTTTGTGTACAGGCTTTCTTGCAGAGCAAATAGTTGATTATGTCGGCAATGGCTCACGCTATGGTCTAAAAGTAGTTTATTCAAATGATGGTGATAGCCTTTTAGGCACTGGTGGTGCTGTAAAGAACGCTGCTACATATCTAGATGATGATTTTTTTATTTTGTATGGTGACTCATTCTTGCCGATAGAGTTTATCCCAATATATAATAAATTTAAACATAATGAACTACCTGCATTGATGACCATTTTGGAAAATAATAATCAATGGGATAAAAGTAATGTTATTTTTGATGGGAAACAAATAAATTTATATGATAAAAAAAATTTTTCAGACAAGATGAATTATATTGATTATGGTTTATCGATTTGCAAAAAGGATATTTTTACCAAAATGACTTATAATGTTTTTGATTTAGCAGAAATTTTTACCTCATTGTCAAAAGAAAATCAGCTTGATTTTTATGAAGTAAATCAACGTTTTTATGAAATTGGATCGCAACAAGGGATTGAAGATTTTTCAAATTTTGCATTAAAAGAATTTATACAAAAAAAAGGATGAGTTATGTCTTATTCAAAACAACATTTAGATGAAGCCATTGAGATAATCAATAAAATTGATATTGACGCCATTGAGAATGTTGCTAAATTATTGGCTGAAGTAAAAAAAGAACAAGGTCGAATTTTCTTTCTTGGTGTTGGCGGTAGTGCAGGAAATTGTTCGCATGCGGTAAACGATTTTCGTAAAATTGTTGAAATCGAATCATATGCACCAACGGACAATGTCTCAGAATTAACAGCGAGAACGAATGACGAAGGTTGGCCAACAATCTTTGAACCTTGGTTAAAGTTATCTAAGCTTTGCCCTAAAGATGCAATCTTCATTTTTTCTGTTGGTGGTGGTAATTTGGAAGAAAATATCAGTCCTAATTTAGTAAATGCGCTAAAATATGCTCAGACCGTAGGTGCTAAAATTACAGGTGTTGTTGGAAAAGATGGTGGTTATACAGCTAAAGTGGCTAATGCCTGCGTGATTATTCCTGTTGTCAATAAAGAAACCATTACTCCTCATTCAGAAGCATTTCAAGCGGTTGTATGGCATTTGTTGGTTTCTCATCCAATGTTAAAGCAAAATCAAACCAAATGGGAATCAACCGCTAAATAATCAATGAATTCTGCAATCTTTCTGGATCGAGATGGAGTGATTAATTACTCCATCATCCGTGAAAAAAAGCCATTTGCACCATTATGTCTGGACGAGCTTAAAATCATTCCAGCAATAAAACAAGTCATTGATTTTTTTAAACTTAAACACTTTAAAATTTTCGTGATTACCAATCAACCTGATGTTGCTCGTGGAAAGGTAACAAAAGATGAGGTTGATAAAATGAATGGATTTATACTGTCTCAGCTTTCAATTGATGAAATATTTACTTGTTATCATGACAACGAGGACCAATGTGAATGTCGCAAACCAAAACCTGGGGCATTTATGGCTTTAAGTCAAAAACACAATATTAATCTGTCGAAATCTATTATGATTGGGGATCGAGCCAAAGATATTGAGGCTGCAAAAAATGCAAATTGCCCATCAGTATTTATTGATTATGGTTATAATGAACCTAAACCAATTGATCAAAATTATACTGTTGATAGCGTTGAAGGATTATTAGCTTGTTTGGAGAAACATTTTGAGTCAAGTTGAACTTAACAAATTAAGCGTCAAAATCTTCGCGGATGGGGCGGATAAGTCAACCATGTTGGAGATGTATGCTAAATCTCACATTCATGGGCTCACCACAAATCCAACATTGATGCGTAAATCTGGCATCACGGATTATAAAAAATTCTGCCTGGATATTCTTCAGTCAATCAAAGACAAACCTCTCTCTTTTGAAGTTTTTTCAGACAACTTTAAAGAAATGGAGCGTCAGGCTTTAGAGATTGCAAGTTGGGGTAATAATATCTATGTCAAAATTCCGATTACCAACACCAAAAAAGAAAATTGTTATGATTTGGTTAAAACATTATCTCACCAGGGGGTGAACTTAAATGTAACTGCACTCATGACTTTAGAGCAAGTGCAAAATGTGGTAAATAATTTAAATCCTAATGTAGCGTCTTATATTTCTATTTTTGCCGGACGGATTGCCGATACTGGACGAGATCCAATTCCAATTATGAAAGAAGCGTTGAATCTTATGAAACCTCAGCCACTGTCAGAGTTAATCTGGGCGAGCCCTCGAGAGTTGCTCAATATATTTCAGGCTCATGAGATTGGTTGCCATATCATAACAGTGACGCCTGACATATTAAAAAAATTAGATCTCATTGGTTACGATCTAGAAGAGTATTCATTGGATACGGTGAAGATGTTTTATAACGATGCGGTCGTGGCCGGCTTTAAACTCTGAATCTCTTGGCGAGCTCAGTTTTTTCAATTATTGTTCTTTATAAAACTGAATTAGATATTTTTAAAGAAGTATTAGCAGCTCATCTAGATAATTTCTCAGATATTATATTGGTGAACAATAGCCCAGAAATTTCCTTCGAGTTATTCCAATCCTCCCAAGTTAGGATTATTAATAATCCAGGCAACATCGGATTAGCTTCCGCATTAAACGTTGGTATTCTGGAAGCTAAAAAACAAGGTGCAGAAATGGTCGCCTTGTTCGATCAGGATACGCTATTACCTGATGATTTCTCAAAAAACATAATCAAGCATATCAATGCTTATCAAGGCTTTAAAAAACCCGCCTTATTTTCTCCGGTATTTTTTAACTACGTGACGGATGACTATGGCTCGATCATTAACTTCAAACCGTTTCGTTTGATTCGCTCAAAACCTGATAAGCAAAAGTTCATCACCCATCCCCAGTACGTGATCACCTCAGGCTCCTTTATCCCGATCTCAGTCTTGGATCAGGTTGGTTTGATGCGCGAGGAGCTCTTTATCGACTTTGTGGACATTGAGTGGTGCCTCCGAGCTCGAGCTAAGGGTTATGAGATCGTGTCCTTCCCAAAAGTCGAGATCGAGCATTATCTTGGTGACTCATCGGTCTCCTTTATGGGCACCAATTACCCGATCCACTCACCCTTACGTATGTACTACTATTTTAGAAACGCTATGTACCTCTATCGCCTTCGCGAAATCGACTGGAACTGGCGCCTAGTGGATGCGACTCGCAACGTATTTCGTTTCCTTTTTTATATGGTGTTTGTGAAGAACCGCCCAACCTACTTCAAGTACATCATTAAGGGCTACTACCACGGGTTGATTAAAAGAATGGGAAAACTAGAAGAGTAGGTGAGTGGTGGGGTTGAATGTTTGGTAAAGGGATATCTCGCACCTACAAACAACCAAACCCAGTTATAATTTAGCATCACTTATTAAAAAGTAATCCATGATCCGCTTCGATAATATAGAAAAAGCCTCAAAAGTTTCAAGCATAACAAACCTTTTGATCATTGTGTGGTGGATCATTTCTTTGATCTCAAAACACCCAACGTTTTGCGAAAGCTTACAAGTTAAAATAATATGACTTTCACATTTATTCAATTTTTTGGGGCTCTTGTATTTAGAATGACTGGAATTGGAGCTCTGTTCGTATCTTTTATATTGTCTGCGCTATACCTCAGTGTTGAGGATTTTGGTAACTTTCAAACGTATTTTGTTGCCCTAACCATGATTAATTATTTATGTCTACTAGGAGCTAATGAATATGTTTTTAAGAAAACCAAATTTTTATCAAAACAAAGACTTATTCAACTAATTTTCAAAGTCTTTAATGTTACCCTGCCTGTTTCATTATTCTTATTGGTTATTTTTTTATTTATGATTTTTTTATATGATGAACAGAACCTTTTTTTTGTTGCTATTCTTTTTTTTAGCTTGCCATTTAATGTTATCAATTTAATTTTAGCTAATGCATTCAAAGGCAATGACCACCAATCTGCTTTTATTTTGAGTTCAGGTTTTGTACAAAACGTATCTTTAATGCTTTTGACATTATTGTTGAATGACCATTTGACGTTATCTAACTTTTCTTACATTTATCTTTTTTCTTCTGCACTTACACTACTGTATAGCTTCACATTTTTAATAAAAAACTATCCTATTTCCTTAAAAATTATAATCAATAATGATTTCAAGCTTTTTAAACATGATTGGCGCGAATCAATTAATTATTATTTTTTAACATTAATCTCATTATTTTTTGTTTCAGCAGATTTGTGGGTTATTAAGATTATTGGCAATAATTCAGATCTCGGTCTGTATGCTTTTGCTCTTAAGATTGCAAGCATTATTAATATTGTTCACACTAGCTCAGCACATTTCTACATATCAAAATTAGTCAGTCTAAATCGAATAAATGAGCCGAAACAATTAAAAAAACTGTTTATGAGATGTATTTACAATAATTTGATTATCGTTATACCATTTATAGTCATTCTATTTGGATTTTTACCAGATAAGCTAAACTTTTATTTCAAAAGCTATAATGGGGTTAGTCATGTCATATGGATTTTAATTCTGGCTCAGATTATCAATTTACTAACTGGTCCTTGTGGACTTTTATTATCTTTTACGAATAAATTACCAATTTTGGTTAAATTAAATTTTACCTCTGTAATAATTTATATTTTTTTATTATGTTTTTTTTATAATAGCTATGGTATTTACGGAATTGCCTTTTCATATTTAATCTATATGATATTTTGGAATATATTGTTAGTTGTGCTTTTTAAAGCTGAATACAATTTTTACCCAATGCTATTAAAATAAATGCCATTTTTCAAATTAAAAAATAAAGTAATTTTATTTATTCACATACCTAAAGCTGCAGGCTCTTCTGTTGAAAAAATTCTTGAGTTTAATGACATTGAACAATCTTTTTTGATTCAAAAAAAGAACCATATTTCATCTATATCTCCACAGCATTTTACAAGGGAAGATTATAGGATATTTTTTAACAAAAATTTTTTCGATCATTCTTTCGCAATCATTAGAGATCCTATTGAGCGATTTCGAAGTGCATTTATATTTAATTCACATAAAATTCCACCAATAATATCTGTTAATAAATTTTTAGATTTATTATGTAAAAAAGATTTTTTTTACAAAAATTTTGACAATCATTTTGTCCCATCATCACGATTTATTAACTCTGAAACTAAACTTTTTTTTATGGACAAACATGGTGCTTTTATTAACGATATTGTTGTGTATTTAAGCACTAAATTTGATCGAAAAATATCACTTCCAGAAAATAACCATATAAATTCTATAAATGAAAAAAAGGTTAGCACTAATTTTTTTAAAACCCTTATTAAGAGGACCTTGCAGCGGTCACCAGGTAGTCTTTATTCACAAGATATCGAATATAAAATAAAAGAAATCTATGCTGAGGATTATTTTTTAATCAATCAAATTTTGAAAAATGATTAATGTATTATTAGCCGTTTATAATGGAGAGCTGTATGTTGAGCAACAAATTTTCAGCATCCTTAATCAAACAATTAAACCTTTAAAAATTATTATTAATATTGATAAATCATCAGATAACTCGCTTAAAATTATTCGTAGAATTGCCCAAAAATATCCTGAAATTGGAATTCTTAACTCAACAAAAAAATTTGGCTCAGCTGCCTCAAATTTTCTTTATATGTTAGAACATGGAGATTTCAAAAATATTGATTATGTTGCTTTGGCTGATCAAGATGATTTATGGAAAGAAGATAAGCTTGAAAGAGCGATTCAAAAATTACAAAAAGGTTATGATGGATACTCTTCTAATGTGGAGGCTTTTTGGGATGATGGCAGAAAAAAAGTATTAGTTAAAAATCAGCCACAAAAAGATTTTGACCATTTTTTTGAATCGGCAGGACCCGGTTGCACATTTGTTTTGACCAAAAGACTAGCCTTATCATTGCAAGATTTTTTAAAAGGGGGACAATTTGATCAACTTGATAACTATCACGATTGGTTAATTTATGGATATGCTAGGTCTAATGGTTTTAAATGGTATATAGACTCCTATCCGGGTGTTGAGTACCGCCAACATAACGCCAATGTTTTTGGTGCAAATGTTGGCATTAAGCCGTTTGTATCAAGAATACGTCGTGTAATCAATGGAGAGGGTTTTGATTTTGCTTTTCGTTTAATGAAAGAATTAAATGTCGAGGATCCATTTATTCAATCGTTATTTCCTATATCACGAATTAATTTATTGAGATTAGCTTTTAAATTTAAATACTGCCGAAGAAGATGGCGTGACCAGACCTATTTTTTCTGTGCTTGTATTTTATTAGCCGTCATTTTTCCCAAAAAACTTCGCGTTATTTAGCGCAGCATTAATAAGAAGTGCAGATGCGTTTGATGGCGTACCTCTGAATGTAAGTATGAAATACACTAATTAGTTTGCAAAAAGCCCTCGAAGAGGGCGGGGTAGAATTCATCGGCACCCCTGCCGGTGTTCGACTTAGGTAAAAACGCAGAAAATCATGATGTAATCTGTCCTCCATAAGACTAAGGTTGTCATATTAAAATACTTATATGTATTGAAAGCCAACAATGATTAGAAAGTGCATCCATTTTATTCTCGATAACTTAGCCCTAATACTCGTGTTAAGTTTCTTAGGCTTTACCCTCTACCAGATCATCCTATTATTCACATAAGTAATTGATTTAATTCATTATTTTTATATTTCAACTCCTTGATTTCAAAACGAACTTCTAATATTTAGTGAGTGAGATAGCCGTGAGTGGAGCTTAAAGATTTAGTAGCGCTTTAAATTTATCAATTGCCTTAAAGATTTTAATTTCTGACCAGTCTTGCTTGTTACCATAACCATAATTTACTTTTATAAAATTTATATGATGATTATTTGCGGTCAAGCCATCCTGTGTGGTGTCTCCGACAAGATATACCTCTTTAAAATCACTTCGTTGGATATTTTGTAACTTTAAGAGCTCTGTCTTATTTTTAGCTTGAGGGAAATCATCCATACAGGCCACCCAGACAAAGAGATTATTCCACCGATAATACTTTATGAGTTTGTGTGTTGGGTAAGATCGTTTGTTCGTTAAGATGGCTAGATGATCTCCGGCTTCCTTTAAATGTCTAATGACCTCATCAACATCAGAGAAAATTGGTGTTTGAAGGACAATGTTTTCATCGTATACTGCCCGAAAAC
>Ga0181552_10001379_pt1 | contig 18465 bp, 14 predicted proteins | sample 011ome_18_FD_130583 | JGI IMG/M metagenome (GOLD analysis project Ga0181552, IMG submission 130583) | Coastal salt marsh microbial communities from the Groves Creek Marsh, Skidaway Island, Georgia - 011501BT metaG (megahit assembly) | ecosystem: Environmental > Aquatic > Marine > Intertidal...
CTGGAACCTGTCACCCACGATCGGCTTTGGGATCGCCTCCAACGATTTCTCGATGAAATTATTCCGGTGGCCGAGGAAGCCGGCGTCACCCTGGCCGCCCATCCAGACGATCCGCCCATGCCGACTGTCAGATCGCAAGCGCGACTAGTGTATCAACCTAGTCATTACCAAACTTTAATTGATCTCCACACCAGTCCTCGCAATCAGCTCGAGTTTTGCATCGGTTCCATAGCCGAGATGACTGAAGGAGACGTTTACGATGCCATCGACCAGTACTCGTCTCAGAAGCGAATCGGATACATTCATTTTCGCAATGTCCGAGGGAAGGTTCCCACTTATAAGGAAACCTTCATTGATGATGGCGACATCGACATGATCCGTGCTTTGAAGATTCTCAAGCGCAATCGCTTCGACGGCGTGCTTATCCCAGATCACTGTCCTTCAATGAGCTGCGAAGCACCATGGCATGCGGGCATGGCTTATGCCATGGGCTACATGAAAGCTGCCCTTAAGTCGCTCCAAATCGATTCCTAGCCTGAACCAACTCACCAAACACGAATGCCTCATGAGCCAATTTCCTGAAATCTTTTCACTCGAAGGGCAAGTTGCCCTCATTACAGGAGGCGGCACTGGAATCGGACAATCGATAGCCCGATGCATGCATGGGGCAGGAGCAACGGTTGCCCTTGTAGGCCGGCGGGAAAAAGAGCTTTCACTCGCCGCTGAGGAGCTAGGAGAGAACGCGCACTACTTCGTTCACGATATCACGGAGATGAATCGGTCCGAGGAACTGGCCAAACGAGTAGTGGATCAACTCGGTCCCATCGACTGCCTAATCAACAACGCTGGAAAACACCTTAAGAAAGCGGCGCTCGAAACCTCCGAGGAGGAATTCCGCTCCGTTCTCGATACCAATGTCGTCGCGGCGCACTCATTGATTAAGGCAATCGCACCCGCAATGGTTGCCCGCAAGTCAGGCAGCATTCTTTTCACCGCGTCGATGGCATCGCTTTTCGGCATCCCTCAGGTTATCGCCTACAGCGCCGCTAAGAGCGCCCACCTCGGCATGGTTCGCTCGCTTTCGACTGAGCTATCTCCCCACGGCGTTCGAGTGAATGCAATCGCCCCAGGATGGATCGAAACTGAGATGTCCCGCAAGGCACTAGACAATGACCCTTCTCGACTCGACAAAATCATCAGCCGCACGCCTATGCAGAAACTGGGACAGCCAGCGGATATTGGTTGGGCAGCGGTCTACCTTGCATCGCCCGCCGCGGCCTTTATTACAGGTACCATCTTCCCCGTAGATGGCGGGGCCAGCATTGGATTCTAACAAATAAAATAAGCAATCATTTATCCCTCAGGAACAGCAGCATGAATAAAATCTCACACCTTCTCACCATGGTCCTAGCGATAGGAGTCTTTGAAATCCGCGGATCCGAAGCTCAAGAACACAGAACGCTTAAGGCTTCGTACGATAATGCATTCACGATAGGCACTGCCGTAAATACCGCCATCGCAAACGGTAAGGATAGCGAATCCCAAAAGATTGTTGTCGAGCACTTCAATACGATCACCGCCGAGAACGACATGAAAGCCGCTTTGATCAATCCCGAACCGGGCGTATACCGTTTCGGGCCCGCGGACGCGTTCGTTGAATTCGGGGAAAAGCATGGCCTGTTCATCGTCGCCCACACCCTTGTCTGGCACAACCAAACGCCCGACTGGTTTTTTCACAATGATCAGGGACAATCCAATTCACCTGAAGAGCAAATTGAACGAATGCGGAGCCACATAGAAGTGGTTGCGGGTCGGTACGCGGGACGCGTGCACGCTTGGGACGTCGTCAATGAAGTCATCGACAACGACGGTTCCTATCGCCCGACAACATGGGTCCAAGGCGTCGGGGACGGAGATGAAATGGTTAAACACGCTTTCAAGTTCGCCGCTCAATACTCTCCGAACACCGAGCTTTACTACAACGACTTCAACGCCTGGCGACCTGCGAAAAGAGACGGAATCGTTCGCATGGTCAAGATGCTGCAAGACGAGGGGATCCGTATCGACGGTATCGGCATCCAGGCCCACTGGGGCCTGAATTTTCCAAAAAACGAATATATCGAGGCCGCAATCGATGCGTATGCTGCCCTGGGCGTGAAAGTCATGATCACCGAATTGGATGTAGACGTGCTTCCACTTACCAAAGAGGGCCAAATCATCGGCACCGGCATGATGCATCCGCAGTTTCAACTGGAGGAGTTCAAAGAACTTCTGGATCCCTACCAAGACGGTATCCCCGATGACGTGCAGCAGGCCCTAGCCGACCGATACGCGGAATTGTTCGAGATATTCTACCGCAAAAGGGATAAGATCGATCGCGTAACCCTATGGGGCGTGCACGATGGAATGTCATGGAAAAACGGATATCCCATTCCGAACCGAACAAACTACCCATTGTTGTTTGATCGCGATCGCAGAACCAAACCCGCTTTCGAGGCCGTAACGGATGTCCCCAAAAAGTCCCCGTAGAGGTTAAGTGGAAAGGTCACGTACTTTGACTCCCCCTTTTAACGTCAACCATATAGTAATCTTCAATTCGAATAACTTTCTTAAAATTCACGCAACTTCAACTATCCGACCTATGATTAAAACGCTTCTCTCCAGATGGATTCCCACAACGCTCGCTCTTGCCTGGCCCCTCTCATCGATCTCAACGGCCGAAGAAAAATCTCCTCTTGGAATATTCGATCATCACGAAGATGTCGGCAATCCGAGCAAATCAGGATCAGCATTCTACGATGAATCAACGCAAACCTACTATATGACTAGCGCTGGAAAAAACATGTGGGAAGCGGAAGATCAATTTCACTTCGCCTGGAAAAAGATCAAGGGGGACTTCATCGTGCGAGCTACCGTGAATTTCGTGGGTGATGGAGTAGATGCGCACCGCAAGATTGGGATCATCGCTCGCAACAATTTGGATACAGGCTCACCTTACGTAGACGCTTGTGTACACGGCGATACGCTTAGCTCGTTGCAATATCGTTCCGAAGTGAACGGGGAAACGGACCAGGTTGTACTGAGCGTATTCCATCCGACCGAAATTGAACTTCAGCGGAAAGGCAATGTATTCACCTATTCCGCGGCCGTGTTCGGTGAGAACTATAAGTCCGTGTCCTACGAAACGGATCTCAACGAGCAAGCTTATGTGGGTCTGTTTATTTGTTCTCATAATGAAGACGTCCTGGAAACCGCAGCTTTTAGCAATGTTCGTGTGGTCATTCCCGCACCCGACGATTTTCAGCCTTACCGCGACTACTATGGCAGTCACATTGAGGTCATGGAAGTGGCTACCGGATTACGCAGAATCGTTCATAGCGAAAACCGCTCGCTTCAAGCTCCCAACTGGACGCCAGACAATAAGCGCCTTATCTATAACGCTGATGGTCTTCTCTACAATTACTGGTTCCAAGATGGTAGTACTACTGTCCTGAATACAGGTCCACAAGATCAGAACAACAACGACCACGTTCTCTCATGGGGCGGAGAACAGATTGCGATAAGCAACTACGATGGCCTAGACAGGCGTTCAACCATTTATGTCTTGCCAGTAGATGGTTCCGATAAGCCGAAAAGAGTCAGCGATCCGGAAAACGGCCACTCGTTTCTTCATAGTTGGTCGCGGGACAACAAGAACATTATCTTCACTGGCAACCGAAATGAGCAGTGGGACATCTGGTCCATTGACATCGAATCGGGAATCGAAACTCAAATCACAGATCTCAGCACACTCGATGATGGCCCGGAAGCCACCCCGGATGGCACATGGATTTACTTCAACTCGGTTCGCACCGGCACCATGCAGATTTGGAGAATGAAGACCAATGGAAACGACCCGGAACAAGTCACCTTCGACGAGTACAATAACTGGTTCCCCCACATTTCGCCAGATGGGAAATGGATCGTTTATATCGCTTTCCCGAAAACAATCGATCCCAGCGATCATCCCTTCTATAAAAAGGTCTATCTAAAACTCATGCCCGCTTCAGGAGGTGCGCCAAAAACGATCGCTTATATATATGGCGGGCAGGGCTCTATCAACGTCCCCAGTTGGTCGCCAGACAGTCGGCACATCGCGTTTGTGAGCAACACCCAGATGTAAGCCGGCAAGAAGCCCCGCCACCTTCCGATTCGCTCACAACTTCAAGCGCAAAAAGATGATAATCCGAAATGCCGCTCTAAGCACAGCGCTCATTGTGTTGCTCCTTCCCATAAAGAGCCTCCATGCCGATATCTCCCATCGCAAAGCGGATCTCGCCGTCCAGGTCCAGTCCCTTAGTGGCGCCCCGCTTGAGGGTGCTACCGTCGAGATCGAGATGCTCAACCATGCGTTTCGCTTCGGCACCTCCGTCGAATACCATTTGATAAATCCGGAAGCGAGCACCTATGACGCGACAACGGTCGAGAATCTCGAAAAGTACTTTAATTCCATGACCTACGGCAACGTCATGAAATGGACGTACAACGAAGACCGCACCGATGAACAAAATCTGGCCATCGCCCACCTTCCTAAAACACTGAGCGCCTTCAACAGTCCCGAGCCACTGCGCCTTCGAGGCCACGCCACCATTTGGGGAGCCCCTTATCAGGTCCCTCTTCGTGTGCGAAACTCCAGCGATGGCACCTACATTCACGAACAGATTCTTCAGCACATTGGCGACTACCACACCACTTTCAAAAACGCCGGCGTAGACAACTTCGACCTTTACAACGAGCATTTCCACGAACGTAAGCTGCTGATCGAAAAAATCGTCACGAGCGGCGTCACCGCTGACGAAGCGGTCGAAGTCGCTTCCTGGTTCCAGAAAGCCAAGGAAGCCGACCCCAACGCCATCCTCTTCATCAACGAATACAACATACTCAACTTTTGGCAGGAAGACGACCGTGACGTGCATGCCTACAAAGCCTTCGTAGACGCCGTACGAGATGCCGGAGGCCCCATCGAAGGCATCGGTCTCCAAGCCCACATGGACCGCATGATTTCTAAAGAGCAAATGCTTCGTCGCTTCGATATTCTCTCCGCCCCCATGCCACCCACGGTCAATCACCCTGAAGGGCTCCCGGGGCTCCCGCTCGAAATCACTGAATATGACATCAACCTCAGTTGGAATCCCACCCCCCAGCAAGAAGCTGACATTACCGACAATCTTCTTGAAGCCTCATTCGAGCACACCGCCGTCGATGGCCTCACCATTTGGGGCATGAACGACTCCAACCATTGGCGCGGGAACGGGCTCATTTTTGACGATACTGACCGCGCCAATTGGGTCGTCAAACCCAGTGGACAATCTTACATTGACCACGTCACCACCGAATGGTGGGAAAACCACGCTGGAGCTTCGGCGGCCAACGGAATCTATACCGCAAGCACCTTCAAAGGCACCCATAAAGTCACCGTCACTTTCAATGGTGAGACGAAAGAGGCCATTGCCCACCTCGACTCAGATGATACCCTCACCTTCAAATTCGCCGCCACCGCTGCCGATGCATCTTCCTACAACGCTTGGGTCGCCTTCATTAACTGGGGCTCTGGGGCTCAGAGCGATGCCCTCCGAAACGCAGACCCGGATGAAGACGGGCGCTCCAATTTTCACGAATTCGTTTTTGGCACGGATCCCTTGACCCAAGACTTACCGAAGCCACCCCAGCTTCTTCTCGCTGATGAAACCGACTTTATGAAATATACCATTCTTGCCCGAAACGAAGACCTATCGGTTCAACTCGCGCGATCTACAAATCTCCTTGATTGGTTACCTATTCAAACTGTTCTTGATACACTCGTCATTGACGATGGCCTTGCCGAGCATACAATCCATGTCAGCCAATCAGACCTAGAGCCGAGCCTTGCTGAACGATCCGCATTTTTTCGAATCCAAATCTCCGAAGCCAACTGATCCCCTTGGTCGCTCCGACAACCTATAACCAAAATTCTATGAAATTGCTCATACTGCCCATTTTCACTCTCTTAGCCATTTCCGCTGACGCGGCTGACGAATATCCTGGTACCTTACCCTTGGGTTCTGGTGCACCCGACTTCACTTTGCCAGGAGTCGACAATCGCGACTGGACTCTTTCTGACTTTGATACGGCAAAACTGCTACTGGTCATCTTTACCTGTAATCATTGCCCCACCGCTCAATACTACGAGGAACGTATCAAAGACCTCGCTACCGATTACGAGGATAAGGGCGTTGCGTTAGTAGCTATCAGCCCAAATGACCCCGCGTCCGTACGGCTGGATGAACTGGGCTGGGCAGTACGCGGCGACAGCTTTGAAGAAATGAAGGCTCATGCAATCGACCGCGGTTTCAATTTTCCCTACCTTTACGATGGCGAAAATGAAGAAGTATCAAAGCAATATGGCCCCGCAGTCACGCCTCATGCCTTTATTTTCGACGCGGACCGCAAGCTCCGCTATGTGGGCGCGATCGATGATTCTGAGCGCATCCAACATGTAACGACACATTACGTACGCGATGCCCTGAACGCCCTTCTTGAGGGAAGACAGCCCGAGGTGGCTGAAACTAAAGTCGTCGGCTGCTCCGTCAAATGGGCGGGGAAAGGTCACCTCGTAGCAAACTACATGAAGAAACTCTCACAGGAACCCGTATCGGTGGAACTTGCCAATGAAGTGGAGCTCGCGGCCCTTAGAGAGAACAAGGAATCCGGCAAATTTCGCCTGGTCAACTTCTGGGCCACATGGTGCGCCCCCTGCGTTGCAGAGTTCGACGAGTTCGTCGAAATCGACCGGATGTATCGACATCGCGAATTCGAATTCGTCTCGGTCTCCATCAACCGTCCTGACGAGGAAAAACGCGTACTTGAGTTTCTGAAAAAGAAGGAGGCATCCAACAAGAACCTCCTCTTCGCTTCGGCGCAACGCGATCCGCTGATCAACGCCTTCAATCCCGACTGGCAAGGAGTTGCTCCCTACACGGTTCTCATTAGTCCAGAAGGAGAAATCGTCTACAGCGAAATCGGCACGATTGACCCTGCTCCCCTCAGGCAGAAAATTCTAGATTCGCTCAACGAGCGTAATCCCTGGTAGAAAGCGAATAATCGGTACTGCAACTACCGCCACTGAAAAGTGAAGTACATGCAAGTTCCTTTGCCAGTATTGCGAATACCGTGAGGAACCATGGAGCCAAGAAATGCCAGATCGCCCGCGGCCATACTATGGGGTTCACCATTTATCAGCTCTATAGCCGACCCATCAATCATAAGTATGATTTCCTCGGCGGCATGGGTGTGGGGCAGGTGGCTGGCAATGCCTTCATTCAAAGTGGTGATGTGCATTTCGAAATTCTCCGTCATCGCCGTTGAACGATCGAAGTTGTTTCGGCGACCGCCCTTGTCATGCCGGTAGAATTCCAAATTCTCAAAGTCGACTACAAACGATCCTCCCCCTGTTTCTCCCCGATTGGAATGCATCGGCATTTTGGATCGGTAGCTCATTATGAAGTAGCTAAGCGATTCATCGGAATGGTTTCTAATCTGATGGGAATTTCCCGGCAGAATAAGCGCAACGCTGTTCGGGCCAACGGTGTGCACCTCATTCTGGAAAGCAATCGTGAGTTCACCCTCCTTAACGATGACAAGTTGTTCCGTATCCGTAAGTACACGACTTGGAAAAGCCTCCGTTCCCGCCTGTAACACGACTGCTTCGACTTCGATATAATCTAAAAACATGGACTGCCCTTTCAAAATAGTCCGTGTGTTAAGTCCGGGAGTTGAAGCATCCATCGGGTCAATCCAAGAATAGCTTTTTGACGCCACCGATGCAAATATTGGCTGCGAAGCGAAAAGCCAAAGATTCAATAAACACGAAAAAATTGCGGCCCAAGACTTCAGAGTGAAGGAAAAACCATCTCGCATTAATCCACCCAAAGCAAGCTCAGTAACTACTCACGCAATATGTCTATATATTGAAGAATTCCTAGCTCGAAGTTTCCGCACGTCCAAATCAGTTTCATGTCATTCCGCAGATGAAAAACAACAAGTTTGCCCTTGAGAATGCTCTTGTCCCACATAATCTTATAAAGCAGTAACACTTCAGCACCCCTCCATTTCCGTCTCTTCCAGCAAGAAAGGAAAGACAATGAAAATACTCGAACTTACCAAATTAACTCTTTCCTTCGTTTTTCTTTTCTCAACCCCATTCCAAGCGACAGGCCAAGAAGAGCCAGGGGGGCCAAATTGCATCGCCAACTCCTGAGCTTCTTAAACAGAAGAAGTCCAAGTTCAAGGAGCTATACACGATTCAAGGTCTATCCCTACGTAACTATAAAAATATCGTTCCCGTATCGGGCGGAATCGAATACAAGGATATACGAGGTGGCATTTATCCGGGCCAAACCGAGTTCGAACTTGCCCCGGAAGAAAAGGAACGGCTCGAGCACGCGTTCGGTTGGCTTTTCATTAGAGAGTTAATGAATTGGGGTCGCTTCCCACTGATCGAAACGCCAGAACCCGATTCAATTTATTTGAAAATCAATATGTCAGACGTCCTCTCGTTTGTACCCCCTCCTCACGCTCGCAGGAATAACGAGATAAAGAAGATCTTAAGCGGCACCTTGAATATCGAACTCTTCGATCTCAGCTCAGGCCATGTCATCATGAAGGCGGAGGAACGCGTACTGATAAAAGACCTCTATGGCGTGAAATACGAAGATTTCATCTGGTCGCACGAAGCCGTACAGAAGCAATTTTCAAGATGGGGCGCCGCTTTGAGAGCAGAATTGCAGCGTTTCGACAAGTAGGCGAATTGTCTCAATAATTAGACTACACTCGAGCAACTACGATCGACTCCACGGACAAAACCGTGTCCACTGGCGGAGTTTCCATAATCGCCCTCCTGTGAATTACATTTTCTTCTGATCGAACTCTATCCACTGACTGCGGGTTAAGGGTGCGCTAGACAAGTCGACCACACTCGCCTTTTGATAGATGCCGACCGATTCAACGGATTCTACTATCTGACCCCATTGGGCTATTCTTTCAATTTCAACTGTTCATCGATCGGAATAGGAAAACCCTCGTTAATCTGCCATAATTGCGTATTAAATTTCTCAAGTACATGTTGCCTTTATGCGATCAATGTTTTGCGGCGTTTGCCATGTATTCAAGAATATCGGCTAAGCTTTGCTCGCCTAGACCATCGAAGCCAGCGGGCATGATCGACATTTTCGAATCAGTTAGACTGACGATATTATCGCGTTGGATCGAGTGCCGTTGCCCCGCAATATCATACATATCGACACTCGTTTGCGTTTCCGCGTCCAAGCGACCAGAGATCGCTTCTCCTGATTTCGTAGCGACTGTCCAGAGTCGGTAGTTTGCTTCAACGGACCGGTTCGGATCAACGATCGCAAGGAGCACCTCCTCTTTGGGGCGGACTCCGATACCACTCAAGTCAGGACCCACTTTCCCTCCCTCACCGTAAAACATGTGACAGGCAATACAAGCGCTCCCGAACAACGTCTTGCCTCTCTCAGCATTTCCGGCGATCGAGGCAGCAGGGAGAAGTTTCTTCACAATAGCGTCGCGATCAGCGGATTCCTTTCCTGAGAATCCTGACAGTTGTTGCGCTCGCGCCGCGATTGAAGGATTTGGGTTGTTAAGCAGACCCGGCCAGCTTCGGGAGCTAATATCCCCAGCTAGAACGTTTCCTTCTTCAATCGCATCAAACACTTGTTCGATCCAAGCACTGCGACCCAACAAAGTGCTGATCGCAGCGTTCTTTTGCCCTGGAGTCAGGTCTGACCAATTCTCCAGAACCATTCCAGCGGTTTCGTCCCTCTTGCTCGCGCGAAGCGCTTTCATCAACCCGTCCGTCAATTCTGGCGATGCCTGGAGATTCACTTGAGCGAGCACGGCGCGAACCGTTTCGGAATCGTCAACCAGTTCAATCAATTTGCCCGCGGCACGGGAGCGGTCTTCGGCGTTCGCTGTGTCGTCGTTCAAAACAGTAGTCAACCGTCGAGTCGCTACATTAATTTGATCCTGAAACAGGTCGAGGCGATCCCACTTTCGAGCGAGAACCAATAGTCCATCCTGGCCCGCTGGACTGAGCGACTTCATCAAGCGAGAGAGATCACGAGCCTTCGCTCCATCAATTTCCGGAGCCTTATCCTTAGGCCACCCCTCAACCATTCCTGATATCAGGGCTGCCGCTGTCCGCTTATTCGCGCCACCCGCATTCACCAGTTTCTCCAAGAGCCTCGCGGAATCAACAGACGAATAATGACGCGCTACCGTGGAAACAATCCTGTCCGCCTCTTCAGGGAGGGCCATGTTACTTTTCAAGAGCTCGGAGAGAAAGTCGTCTGCATTTCGGGCAGCAGCGCTGATCACCGCGTCGTTCAGCCAGCGGTCCTCTGCATTCAAATCGTCCTTCAATGACTCGTAAACCATCACTGCGGCAATGTCGCTAGGGGATGATTCTGCGATAGCCAGATAAGTGGCGAGACGCGTTTGGGCATGAGGGTCTTTTAGCATATTCGCCTTTTTGAATGCGGCTATTGTTGCTGCATCGCGGGGCAAGACATTAACGGCGGCCTGCCGTACGGCACCAGAATCATGATACAAATTTAGCTGAACCGCTTTTCGGACCTCTAGATTTGACTCGATTTCTCCGAGACCGCTCAGGGTCCACAGCGCGTGTTGGACACCCACATTCAATCCTTGGCTGTCCATCTCCTTGCGTGAGATGAGCTCAACCAGGTGGTCCCGAATGGAGCTGTTCCCTTGTCCCGATTCGACAATCATTCGTTGAGCGTGCATTCGCCATAGCTGATTGTCGCTTTGCAGGGCAGAGATCCATTTCTCCGGATCACCCGTGCTCAAATCATAGGTTTCGGAAGGAGAGCCCTCATCATAGGTTACTCGATACAGGCGCCCATGCCGCTTATCTCGCAACCCGGTTTCGTAGGCATTGCCTTTTCCTGTCTGAAAGCCAATCGGCGTCGGATTGTGCTGAATGATGTAGTTATACCAATCGATCACCCAGAGGGCGCCATCTGGACCGACCTCTGCCACGATGGGGGCACTCCATTCGTCGTCGCTGGCAAGGAAGCTACCCAAATTTGTGGCTGTGCGATCAGCCCCGTCACTGCCTAATTTAAAGAACCCGACAAGGTGGCCGGTTGGTTCCGTAACGAATGAAACCCCATTCCAGTATTCCTCGGGAAACGCGCGGGCTGTGTAGACTGCGTGGCCCGCGCCCGCGGTATACTGATCATGCCAGTCTACTTGACGCACTTTATCCGTAACCGGATAAATGCTCTGATTATCGGCAACCGACTCCATGCGGTTGGCGGACCACCCGTTTACTGCTTCGTAAAATCGATTGGCGATCGGCATGTACCAACTCGCATTTCCATTTGCCGTACTACCTACGATCAGCCCATCCTCAGTAATACCCAGACCCCAGGTGTTGTTATTGCTCGACTTGATAAACTCGAGCTCAGACCCATCAGGTCTAAATCTATACACTCCCTGACCAAATCGATGATGCTTGCCGCCAACCTCTCCTTCGAAACCGCTATAGCCAACAGTTCCCCAAATCCAATTGTCGAGTCCGTACCTTAGGTTACTGGCAACGGCATGAGTATCGCGAGTTCCCCAGCCATCAAAGAGCACCCGACGCTCGTCCGCGATATCATCGCCATTCGTGTCCTTCAGAAAAAGCGTGTGCCCGCCCTCTACCACAATCAATCCACCATTCCCGAAGCAAAGCGAAGTTGGAACACTTAGTTTGTCGGCAAACACCGTGAATGTATCCGCCTTACCATCACCATTTGTGTCTTCGCAAATCTTGATTCGATCGTTTCCCATTCCCTCGGCTTGCAAACTATTTGGATAGTCGACTGTCTCCGCAATCCAAAGACGACCACGTTCGTCCCAAGCCATTGCAATCGGTTTCGTAACATCTGGTTCGGAAGCCCAAAGCTGAGAGCTGAAGCCCGGCTGAACAACAATATGCTTCGCCGACTCCCTTGGAGGAAGCGGCGCCTGCATTCGAGTGATGGACTGCCCTTGCGTGGACCATTTCTCGCCCGCCAGGTAGTTGGGCATGACATCGGGAGCTTTGATGTAAGTAAACGGGTCCAATCCCGTCTTCGCTTTAAGAGGACGCCGGTCCGCTTCTTCCGCGAAAACAGAGCTAATCATCGCAATCATAACTACGACAGATTTAAAATAAGAAGGTTTTTTCATAGGTTGCCAAGATTAAGAGTAGTCTTACAATCAGAGAATATAGAGATTTCCAAAGTTGATACGATCAGTTCATCCAGACCACCCTAAACGAGCGAGCGGCGGTTTTTTGCATTTCTTAAAGCTGTTAGGGGGACACAAACCCAATATGACGGTTCGCCCATTCAATAAAATGCTTCATATTCGTACGGTCCTCATGACCACTGTCATGCTGTCGCCAGGCTAATTTCCCATCAAGCAATCCCTTATTCACTGGCGGCATTGTTGCGTCATTGTAATGGTCTCTGTCGCCAATGTCCTTAACTCCCAAAAGTCTAAATACGGGACCTGCAGCAACCGTAGCCATGTAGCTACCCTGTTGATCAAGCCATAAGGCATCGCCGCGTTCCGGTATTCCGTAGCTAATAAATGTTAGCCGAGGGGCGCAAAGCGAAATCAATTGGTGGGCGTCAACCGGGATGTCATTCGCGTCCAGTCTGCCCATCACGGATTCCTCGGCGCCGTACTTCAAAAAATTGCCTGCCATCCAGTGATATTCACCCGAACTCGTTATGTTCTCCACCGCTTCTCCAAAATTGCGACGATACAGCGAAGCGCCACCTTCACCGGAGGAACCGATCAGTCCCATTACAAATCGCGGTTCAAACGCAAGCGCTACCAGAGCCGCTTTCCCATACCGCGAAACCCCTTCAATTCCCGCTCGCGCGGCATCTACAGTTGAATCCGTTTCCAAATAATCCAACGCTCGAGAAGCTCCCCACGCCCATGCTCGGAGCGCCCCCCAATCGTCTGGCTTACGCGGCTGTCCCTTATTCACGAGCCCAATGATTCCTTTCGTTAAACCAGCTCCATTGTCAGCCTGAATGCTCTGAGGATTTAGGTAGGCATAGCCCCAACCTTTAGCGATCAATGTATGCGGCGACGGGGGAGCAAGATTCGGATCCCTCGGCTCGTGGTTTTCATTGGCTTCCAACATCGGTTCGGGCAATGCAAGATTCCTTCCGCTAAACATTATCAAAACCGGAACAGGTCCAACTGCATTCGCTGGCGTCACTAACGTCATTTCAATCGCAACATCAATATTCGGATACGATGAATTTTCAACGTTACCGACAAGCTGCTTGCCATACACAGGAATGCCATTGACCGAACCTCGATTGCTTTGTTCCTTGGTCGACCAAGTCACCTTGGGTACGTTATCCGGGATGCGACCAACGATCTCCCGTTCAAAATCCTCTGCAATTTCAGGACGACGTTTCACCCACCAAATGTCGGGCGTAGCAACGGTCTTACCGGCCTTGGTGACCAGAGGATCAGGCAAATTCGGATACGGATTAGCCATCGCTGGATCGTAGTTAGCCGCATTAGGTTCTCCGGCTTGCGCTCTCCCGTTCGGGCCGGGTCGGAGATTCGTCACACCGAGTTGTTCGAGCATGTTCTGGTGATCATCCTGAATTGACCAATTCGATGTATCGACAATCGCATCAGCCGCCAAGCAACGATTTCCTGCCAGAATAAGTAACAGGCAATAGAGAAATAGTCTAACTGTAATGCGCATACCCAAACCTATTTCATACGTTCTGCTAGTTCGCTAAAAGTCACGAATTTGCAGTTTTGATCTCTGAGCTTTTTCAGTATCGACGGCAACCGATCGATGGTTTCGGAGCGCCATTCGTGAAAAAGGATCACGGATCCATCGACAACTCCCGTAGTAGCCTTTTCTTCAATTTCATCTGCCCCAACCGTTCTATCATAGTCCATTGATACCACCGTCTTGATAGGTTCGAATAGACGAATTCCAGCCTTCTCAACACCGGAACGCACGCGGTCGTTCACCTTCAGAAAAGGTGGCCAATACCAAACCGGGTCCCTTTTCAGTAATTCAGATATTTTCTTCTGAGCACCTCCGATTTCGTGCTCTAGTTCCTCGTCGGAAAGTTCATCCACATTTCGATGATTATAAGAGTGGTTCACGATTTCGTGACCTCTCGACTGCGTTTCAAGCGAGAACTCGGTATGCTTTTCTACAGTGCTGGCCACCTGAGCAAAACTCACTTTAACTCCTTCCACCTCCAGTACAGACAACAACTTCGTCGCCGTTTCAGGAGTCGGACCATCGTCAAAGACCAATGCAACATATTTTGGATCTTGAGCGAGCAAGCCAACCCCCAAACAAATGAAGCATAGAATTGCATGTGTAATTTTTCTCATTGATTCATCTTTGGATATTCAAACAAACGTGAGGCTCGCGGATCTAAAGACTCTTTTCTGTAGAACACCTCATACGCATACCTATTGGCTAACACTAGGAGAACTAGCCGATTCGTAGGATAATATGCCAAAGACCATTGCCGAATAGTCTTCGGGAAAGTAAGAAATTCCTTCCGGCAAATTTTCAATTACTTTTCCGGCAGCAGTTTTATATCCGTGGTCGGGATACAATTGATGTAAACTAAGCAAATTTCCTACCGACAACGAATTCGCGGAACCCGCTCTATTCTCAATGAAAGCGTTTAAATTCTGCGGGATTTCCGTACTGCCTTTAGGAGCAATGAGGTAGGCTCCTGTCTCAGACCGAAACTTAATGTCGAGGGTCTTTTGAATTTCAACCGCTTTAGCAAAGTATTCTTTTCGGTCCAATTGCTTGGCTACATCGAGAATGGCTCGAACCAATAGGGCATATCCTTTCGAAGAAGCTTCAGATGGCAGTATCTTCCCATTTCGTGCCGCGGCTCGAAGCACACCTTGTTTTTCATCCCAATACGTATCCAAAATCGCAGCCAACAATCGGTTGGCTTCATCTGCAAAAGACTTCCCACTCTTTACCAGACTAGATACCACGACCGAATTTGTGGAGACCGATGAAAGGCTCTCCTGCGTAAACGGAAACCTCTTTTGACTTTCACTTCTAAGCTTCCGTATCGCGGAAACCACTATCGGATCAGATATATTCCTATCAATTGGCTTTAAAATATTCCTGCCTTTAAATACGCCACTGAAGTCTAGTTCTTCAGATACATTTCCTTCTTTCAAGATCCCAAACGCGCGCGTAAAATACACAAACTCATCCTTACTCAAAGTACCCGAAAGTTCTTTATACGACCATGTATTAGCAGCAGCTACTTCAGCCTCGCCACCAGAATAGGCAACATACTCCGAGTAGTAACCGGATTCGCCGCGAAAATCGTCCACAAGCGCTTGAGCAATTTCTTCTTTAATCGGGCTATATTCTGGAAACGTATTTAGGTAATCAATTGCGTCGGCCTGTACTAAAATCGATTTTCTGAAATCCGGAATCGACCACGCTTCATCGGCTGTAGCCGTATAGAACCCTCCTCTAACATAGTCGCGAATCGCTCCATACAATATCGCGTTTAAAGTGGAATCTCTAGCTTCCCGCAACTGCTCAACTGTAGATCCGCCTTTAGCGATTGCCAAGTCCAAGAGTCGGAGCTCACTAAACGAAACAGACTTCGGCGGTAAACCAAAGCCCGCATTTATGGGGTCATAACTAAAGGCTAGGTTCTCCGCAGACAGTGCGACTAAGGCGCCCTCAGCATAGAGTATCTCGCTAGCGGATACTCCATATGCATACTCCATTTCCTGAAGGCTCTCATCTCCCTTACGGACCACTTCCTCCTTCTGAGAGCCCCAATGCTCAGCAATTCGATCGACTACACTCAATAAACCCTGACTTCCCCAGTCATCGGTCGGCGGATAATAGCCCCCTCCCTCTATTGGCTTATTAAGAGGTGTCACTACGACATTCAAAGGCCATTCGCTTATTTGCTTAGCTACCATAACATAGGAAAGAAGGTATTCCGCCAGTATAGGGTATTCGTTCTTGTCCACTCGAATCGGTAGGAAATCATTATTCAAACGGCTGGCAATCGACGCATTTCCAAAGGACTCCGTTTCCATGGCCTTGGACATCGAGTTCAACTCATGAGAAACCGTAAAAAACAGAGGCTTGCTTAGTTCCTTGGGCATTTCCTCGGATATTTCGGCCCAGGACCTCCATTTTACTAGTTCCTCGGATCGAGATTCATTGCTCGTTGATTCCGCAAGGACAGAGAGTCCCCATACAATGACACACGAAGCCAATGAGGCGGATATTGATCTGCTAGAAACGACTTTCATACTCTTGAGTGTTGCCTAGTTCCGACCTCCAATAAATTTACTGCCAGGTTTAGCAACAATTCTAGAGCGAGCGTTCCACGGTCCTTCATCAACCTTTCCATCGCTCCAACGAATCTTTAAAACTGAAGGCGGATTATCATTCTTGTATCCGAAAAACAGTGTTTGCTCGGATTGTGACAAATATCCTCCTCCACAATAAACCTCGGCCACCGAGATCGATCCGTTTTCGTAATGCGCTTCAACCTTGCTACCTGCTACAAGTGAAGCACGAGCATCAAACGACACGAAGAGAAAATTGGAATCAGGTGAATTTTGATTAACCAGTGGCAATACAGAATCGTTCACTCGAGTGAAAACGAGATCCGGGCGACCGTCACCATTCAAATCTCCCATAGCCAGCCCACGGGCTTCACCCGGAATAAAGATCCCGCTGTTCAATGGGGCGACCGGCTCGAACTCCCCGGATCCATTACCGACTAGCAGAAGTCCTAAATCGCCCACGGTGATTCCGGTGCCCACAGAACCACCCTTAAACTCCAGATATCTGGAATCCCACATTTCAGGATCGTCGTAAGTATTGATAAAGTCCAAGCCCGACCGCTCGCTGGAAATCTTCGTGAACAATGATCCTTCTTGGGGTTCAGCCGGTCTCAGCGGAATCGATTCCCAATCTTCGCCCCTTAGGCTTACGAGCAGGATCAACCCTATACTGAAAGCCAAATATTGGTCGTACTTCATCTTTTCTTAATCCTAAACTTCAAACCGTTATTCTACCATTGTTCGCCCGGATGGCCCGGAACATGGTATAGCTTAAAATTCTGATAGTATTCCAAATCATGCTCTGGCTTGATAACTCCACCAGGATAGGGTCGATTGCTAAACGAATGGAAATAGGCTAAACAAGCGTCTTTCCAGAAAATCGCATCTCGATACTGCCGCATCAATAGAGCAGCCACCCTAGCGTGCCTTTGCGAATCGATTCGCCCCTCCAAATCAGACCATTCTCGAATCCACTTCTCCACTTCATCGACGCCTTTCTGATATGTCAAACAAAGCTCGTCCCAAAGGGTTCGTCCGGAGTTCATTTTATGGTCCCACGAAACATGGTGAAACCATAGCAGCAGCTTTTCATCGATTTCATTTGGATTCCCCCATTCCGCAACCACTTCGGGGGCGTATTGTCCGAGCGCATTCGAGCCAGACACGGTGCGATCGAACCCGACCCCCTTTTCATCAGCTCTATGATAATAAACGGACGTCCAATCCGGACGACCTTGGTCATGCCAAGGCCCGGGTCCATAGTGGTGTCCAGACGCCATTATGTGGTGAAGCCCTAGCGGCATGGAATAATCCACCACCGTCTCGCGGGACCGCAGGAGAAGACTTTTGATGGCCTCCACGGTTTCCGAATCGTTAGCGAAAGTCATCCGAGTCCACTCTTCGGCAATCTCGCTCGACGAAAGGGAGTGGTCCCACGCCAATCGTCCAAACGCGTACCAATTTGCCGACGCCAAAGGATGGCCGGTCCAGTTACGCTCGTTGCCAACGTTCGCCACTCCCGCGATGGTCGTATTGCCATGCCCGAAAACGCTTCCATCTATGACCCTCGCAACGGTTGATCCCTTCCCTTTGGCAAACGTGTCCGACTCCAGCACCTCTTTCCACATCGGAGCCAAATAGGCCAAATGCACGTCCCCTCCCAAATACTCCTGCGTGATCTGCAGCTCCAATGCCTGGGCCGACTTCGGAGTCGCCCCGAACAAGGGATGGAAGGGTTCCCGCGGCATGAAGTCGATGGCCCCGTTCTTTACCTGTATCAAAACGTTTTCGCGAAAACGCCCATCCAGACCCGTGAATTCCGTGTACGCCTGCTTGTGGCGGTCTTCTTTAACTTCAAAATCGTAGACAAAGGCCCGCCACATGACAATGCCACCATGAGGGGCGAGAGCGTCCGCCAGCATATTGGCTCCGTCGGCGTGATCACGACCATATTGCTGAGGACCGGGCTGTCCTTCGGAATTCGCTTTGACTAAGAAGCCTCCAAAATCGGGA
>Ga0181552_10001383_pt1 | contig 18451 bp, 20 predicted proteins | sample 011ome_18_FD_130583 | JGI IMG/M metagenome (GOLD analysis project Ga0181552, IMG submission 130583) | Coastal salt marsh microbial communities from the Groves Creek Marsh, Skidaway Island, Georgia - 011501BT metaG (megahit assembly) | ecosystem: Environmental > Aquatic > Marine > Intertidal...
ATTTTTAACAAATATTGCATTTTTGTTATTAGCAATAATCTCTTTTAAGACATTAAAATTTGAACAAATAATTGGCCTTCCAACACATAAATAATCAAATAACTTTAAAGGAGAAGTATATTTGGTTATATCTCCAACATCACCAGCAACTGTTATTGAAGATGTGTACGGCATCAATAACAAATCCATATTCAATAAAATTTTTGATATTTTTTTATATGGAACATAGTCATTTAAGTGTAAATTTTTTTTAATTTTTTTCGAAAATGATGGCTTTACTTTTTTTTTATTACCATAAACATAATAATCATTTTTTGAATCTATCGAGGCCAATTTAATGATTAAATCTAATCCCCTTGATTTATATAAAGATCCAAAATAGCCAATATTAAACTTTTTTTTATTTATTTTGTATTGATAATTTTCTTTAATTGATGACCCGCTGGGTAATATAATAATTTTATTAGATTTAATTGAGTATTTGCTTACATAGTGATTTTTAGCATAATTTGTAATAGCAATTAATTTCACAAGATGCTTTGAATTTAAAAAATTAAAATTTTTTACAATAAATCTAACAAATCTAGATTCAGATTTTAAACCATGATGCAATTCTATAATAGTTTTTTTTTTAAGTAATATTAATAAAAAACAAGTAAAAAAATTTCTTGTAATATAAATATCTGGTTTTAGTTTTTCGCTCTCAATTATTGATAAAATTGAAAATAGATAAAACTTAATTCCAAGTGGAAATTTTTTAAAGCTTTTTAATCTTTTTAGTTTAAATTTTTTTTTAATGTTATAATAATTAAAAATATTACCACTTGAAGTATTTGTTGTAATTAAAGTTACATTATTGTTTAATTCTGAAAAAGCCTCACACATTTTAACAATTTGAATTGCACTTGCATTTCTTGAAGGCATTCCAGTATTTGCTAAATAACAAATTTTCATTTTATTTCTGAGAGAAAATTTACTTTCATCTTATAAAATTGTTCTATCAGATAAAAACTCACAATCTATTTTTTGTTTTATCTTTAATATTTTTCTAAATTTATCAATTATCTTTGTTTTTTTTTTAGAATATCCTAAGACAAGAATTTTTTTCATGATCTATAATATTATATTATTAATATAAAAACATAACATAAATTTAGACATGAATTATTTTTCCTCATGTTACGATAAATAAACTAATATGATTATTAATCTATATTTCCTATTTACGTGAACTAAAAAAGTTTTTAGCAATTTTAATAAGTTTTTTGTCAAATTTTTTATCTCTTTCAGGGTGCCACATCCAACCAAGCCAATTGTATTTTTTATGTCCAATTGCCTCTATTTCTCCATCATTGGATTTGGAAATTACTTGAAAGTTTTTTCCTAATTTATTAATACTATATTCATGATAACTATTAACTTTTAATGGATAGTCATACTTACTTTTAATTTTATGTTTAATACGTACATGGTTATTGACTTTTTTCAGGGAACCTCCTTCGCTAGAATTAATAAATTGTAAGCCATGACAAATCCCCAGAAGAGGTATCTTTTTTTTTCTAGACATATCCAAAAGTTTTTTTTCAATTCTGTATCTTAATGATCTTTTGTTAATTTCATTGCCTCCACTTAAAATTATACCTTTAATTTTTGGTAAGCTTTGATAATTAAAAAAATTCAAAATATTTATGTTTGTAATTAGAATTGGGTTAAAACCTAAAGTAAGAATCCAATCTATAAGTTTTTTATCTATGCCCAATCTCAACTCACTCTTATTATAAAAATAATCCTCTCTCATTGAAACTAATATAAAATTTTTTTTTTTCATATTGTTCATTTATAATTCCAATGGTAAATTTTTAAAGAATTTAATTTTCCTAATTTAAATTTTATTTAAACATTATAAAAATTGAAAATATTAACACTTGAAGAATTTTTTGCTATCAAGGTAAATTGATTTTTTAATTCTTAAAAAGTTTCACATATTTTAACAATTTGAATTACACTTGCATTAATCGATAGTATCGCAGTATTTGCTTAATAACATATTTTCATTCAGATATTTTTTTGAAAATTTTATTAGCTGACTGGATAATAGTTTCGTTATCAGTATTAACAATAATTTTTTTATAACTAGTATATTCATATTTAATTTTTGAATTAAACCCTATTAAGTCTTTTATTAAATTTTTTTTTGCCTTTTCGTATAATTTCTTTGTATCTCTATCAATTAAAGTTGTTAATTTACATTTTGTAAAAATTTCAAAATAATCTTTACCAAATTTTTTATAAGCAAAGATTCTTGTTTTTTTTAATGGAGAAATTACTGATACAATAATATAATCATATTTATGTTTTATATTTTCAACATATTTTATTATCAACATATTATTTTTAATAATTTCACGTCTATTAAATTTTTTTGAATTATTTTTTTTTCTAAATAAATCACCATCAATTCTCTTTACTTTAAACAATTTTTTTTTTAATTTTTTTTCTATAAGATTGGCCAATGTTGTCTTCCCAGCACCAGACAAACCTGTGAACCATATAATTTTATTTTTCATAATTAAGAATCTTTGGGCTCAAATTTAAAAAATTTTATTTACGCTTTATTAAAAGAGTTCTGTCTGAAAGAAATTCACAACTTAATTCATTTTTAATTTTTAGTATTTTTCTTAATTTTTTGATTTTAAGAAGAATTTCATCTTTTTCAAATGGAGGGAATTTAAAATTTTTATTCCTATCAGTGTCTTTTTTGAGAAATCTATGAAGTGTTCCATTAAACTTCATAATTTTTAGACTTAGCTTAAATAAAAGCCAATTGTTGGTTTTTGATAGCTCCTTACTGTCTAAATTCTCCCAAATATTAAGAATTTTTTTTGAAGCAGTTTCTTTTTCATCCACAAAAATTTTTTTTAAAAGTATTTTAGGAAGTGGTTGATTTATTTTTTTTTTTTTGTTTTTTTTTAAATTTTTAAAAAAAATATCATCAACTTTTTTAGATAATTCGTGAAGTGTAGTAACTTTTTGCCCAAGGTCATTAGCTAATTCTCTTGAATGATTAGCTTTAAATGGTGAATAAGTAATTATTGGTTTTTTAAAGAAAGAAGCCTCCAGAGCAGTGGTACATCCATTATGCAATATTGCAAAAGCATTTTTAACCCATAAAGATACCCCATCATCAGCAATAACACTGACATTTGGAATTTTATCAAGTAAAATTCTCCAAGTTTCTATACTTTCTGAAGGGTGAGGACGTAAAACTATTAAATAATTTTTATTTTGATGTGCAAGGTGTTTGATTGCCTGAATAAAATATCCTATCAATTTAAACTGTTCACTTTCTCTATCTATCAATTTATTTAGTAATTCTGGCTCTCTATCTAGGTAACCACCTCTTTTTCTAATTTTAATTCTTTCATACAATGATTGAACTGCTAAGCCTGCTCCAAAATTAGAAGGGATTAAAAGAAACGGTTTATTTAAAATTCTAATCTTTTTTTTCCAATAACTAAATAAATTCGGCCTCCATAAATCTACACGTGGAGAGCCGGTCATATGAATTTTCTTAATATAATTTGGAAAATGTTTTTTTAAAGTTTTAAAATCTTCCGGTCCCCAAGTAAAAACTGCTGAAGCTTGTCCAATTGTTTTTGAGCTGTATCTTGTTTTAACAAATCTATCATAGCCATAATCTACCAAACCGCCCTCCTCATCAATACTTGTAATTTTACAGCCAGCATTAAGAATTTTAGTATGTTTTAAAATCTTTGTTTTACCAGGAGTTAGAGATTTAGTATGAAATATACCTGGAGTAAGTAATTTTCTTTCCAATCCTTTTATTATTGACTCTTGATCTGAAATAATAACTTCATGACCCCTTGCAGAGGCTATTACAGCTAACAAAAGCTTGTAATCAAGTTCTCTGGTTGTAACTTCTAGGTGAATATATATATTCATTCAAATCAGGATTAAATTACTGAAACATTATAGATTTAAATTAAAAATTTCTTATCATAAATTTTATTTATGTATATAAATTATTATACACATATCTATTTTAAACTCTAAATATATTTTCAAACTATGACAGCTCTATAGAAGTTTATAGTTTTTTCGATTTTTTAAATAAATTATAATCCTTAATATTATCTATCTCGAACCATTTTTTTTTATAATTTTCTACATATATTTTGCATATATTTTTTTTCAAAATTAATTGAAATAATGCAGTTATATCAATTTTGTTTAAATTATTTATGTCTTTAAAAAAGTGTTGTTTAATCTTACCCCAGGCAAAAGGATCAATTTTGAAAATACCCATATATTGACCTTGAATATTTCTATAAGAATTAGTTCTATCTCCAATTCCTAAAAGTTGATTTTTATTGTTAACTTTAAAGGTTTCTAAATCTTCAAGAGGATTATTAAAACGTTCTTGCCAATATTTTCTCCAGAATTTATAACTTAAAATAACTATTCCTTTTTTTATTTTTGATCTTTGTAATATTTCTATTGCTTCTTTATCATAAAAAATATCAGCATAAGAAATTATACATTGATATTTTGATAAAATTTTATCAGCACAAATTAAACTTCCAAAAATATTAGTCGTTTTCCATTTATCATTTTTAATTTTATTAATTTTTTTAAATTGATTAAATTGGTAGCTTTGATAGCCGGTAATTAAAGTTATTTTTTTAAAACCCATTGACTCAAAATTTTCAATAACTTTATCGATAAGTCTTTTCGTTTTATTAATTTTAATAAATGATTTAGGTTTGTTTTTTGTTAACACCCCCATTCTTGAACCACGCCCAGCAGCAAGTATAATTGGAATAATTTTGTTTGAATGTATTTTTAATTTCATTATAAGCTTTAATATTTATATAGTACTATATTTAAAAATATCTATGAATTACTGTAATAAATGTATCATGCCAGATACACGACCAGATCAATACCTTAACAATGAGGGCATTTGTAATGCTTGCCTTAGCTTTGACTTGCAAGAGAAAATTGACTGGCAAAAAAGAAAATTTGAATTATTAAAAATAATAAGAGAAAAAAATTTAGACAAAGATAAATGGAACTGTGTAGTGCCAGGTAGTGGTGGTAAGGATAGTACTTATCAAATTATTAGAGCAAAAGAGTTAGGTTTAAATCCAGTATTTGTTACAGCTTCAACTTGTGATTTGTCAGATGTTGGGAGATATAATTTAGAAAATGTTAAAAAAATTGGTTTTGATGTAATTGAAATTTCAAATAATTCAAAAGTTAGAGCTAAAATAAATAAAATTGGACTTGAGTTATTAGGAGACATCTCTTGGCCAGAACATGTTTCTATTTTTACTGCACCTGTAAAATTTGCTCTTGCTTATAACATTCCTATTATATTGTGGGGAGAAAACCCTCAAATGGAGTATGGTGGACCAAAAGATTCACTGAATAACAGTATTTTAGATCAAAAATGGATGGAGGAGTTTGGTGGACTTATTGGATTTAGAGTTTCAGATTTAATTGAAAATTATAATTTTAAAAAACATGAGTTAGAAATCTACGACTACCCAAGTAAAGAGATTTTAGAAGAAAAATCAATCACTGGAATTTTTCTTGGATTTTACGAAAGATGGGACTCATTAAGAAACTACGAAATTTCAAAGAAAAATGGATTTTTAGGTTATGAAAATAAATTAGAAGGATGTTATTTTGATTTTGAAAAAATTGATAATTATCAACATGGAATTCATGATTACTTCAAATATCTTAAATTTGGTTTTGCAAGAGCAACTGATCAATTAAGTTATATGATTAGAAGAAATAAAATAACACGTGAAAATGCTATTAATCTTGCACAAAAACTAGAAGGAAAATTTCCTAAATCATATATGGGAAAATCTTTAGAAAAAATTTTATCTAAAATAGGATTTACAGAAAAAGAATTTGTTAACATCTGTGACAACTTTGCTAATAAAAAAATATTTAAAACAGATCAAAGTGGAAAACTAATTAAACTTGATGATGGTTCTTTAATAAAATTAAAGTATGACAATTAAGGTAGCTATTATTAACTATGGAACTGGAAATATACGCTCTCTTTATAATAGTTTAAAAAAAATTCATATTGAGGCAGAAATCATTGCTGATCCACATTTAATTAATAAATTTAATAAGGTATTTTTACCAGGAGTTGGATCGTACAAAAATGCAATCGATAAAATAAATAAATTTAATTGGGATAGTGCTATCAAAAATTTTTTAACAAATAAAGATAATAGTTTATTTGGAATATGTGTGGGCATGCAAATTTTAAGTTCATATGGATATGAACATGGAAAATCAAATGGTTTAGATATTATAAAAGGGGATGTTATAAAAATAGATGCAGATGAGTATAGTTTGAAACTTCCACATATCGGATGGAATAATATAAAAATTTTAAAAGAAAGTTTAATAACTGAAAATTTAACTCATGATGCAAATTTTTACTTTGTAAACAGTTATTCGTTTAAAGTGGCTAACTCTAAAGAAATAATAGCAACAACCAAATATGGTATTGAATTTCCATCAATCATAAATAAAAAAAATATTTTTGGAACTCAATTTCACCCAGAGAAAAGTTCAAAAGCTGGAATTCAAATACTTAAAAATTTTATTAATGCTTAAGGTGCGAATAATTACTACGATGCTTTGGAACGGTTCAACCCTTGTAAAAGGTAATAAATTTGAAAATGAAAAAAGAGCTGCTGGATCTCCACTTACAACAATAAATATCTACAACTCTAGAGATGTAGATGAAATATTTTTTTTTGATATTTCTAGAAATAATAAAATAATCGATAGGGATTTTATTTTAAGCATTACTGATTGTGTGAGTGTTCCAATAACAATAGGAGGTGGAATAGAAACAATTTCTCAGATGGACGATCTTTTTGCATGTGGTGCTGATAAAATTGCAATTAATAGTATCGTTTTTAAGGAACCTAACATAATTAATGAGGCTTCAAAAAGATTTGGTTCCCAAGCAATTACTATTTCAATTGATGTGAAAAAAATTAATGGAAAATATGTATGTTATTATAATTTAGGTAAAATTAGTTCAGAAAAAGAATTAAAAGATTTATTAATAGAATGTGTTGATAGAGGTGCTGGGGAAATAGTAATTAACTGTATTGATAATGATGGATTGATGAAAGGATATGATAATGAACTAATTAAACTTACATCTTCATTGGTAAATGTTCCTATAATTGCATCTGGGGGCGCTGGTAATTATGAACATTTCTATGAGGCATATAAAAATGGTGCCGATGCTTTTGCTGCTGCAAGCATGTATCATTTTACAGAACACACTCCAGCTAAGGCAAAAAAGTATCTTTCAAAAAAAGAGGTTCCTATTCGTGAGAATTTTATTATAGACTAACACATAAATGAAACAAATAAATATTAAAAAAACAATTTTATTAGATAAACAAATTTATTTTGATCTTAGAAATAATCTGGATAATAGAAAAAATTCTTATAATTCAAAAAAAATAAAAATAGATGATCATAATAAATGGTTTAAGAAAAATTACAAAAATAAATATTATTTTACTTGTTATAAAGGCAAATCAAAAATTGGTTATATAAGAGGTGACATATTAGGAGATACAATAATTGTATCTGTAGCTTTAATGAATGAAAATCAAAATAAGAATATTGGATCTTATTGTTTAAATTTATTTGAAAAAAAAATAAATATAAATTGTATATTGATAGCTAAAGTTAAAAAAATAAATCGTATATCATCACACTTTTTCGAAAAAAATGGCTATAGTAAACTTAATACCTTAACAGGTATAGTTACTTATTACAAAATAAGGAACAACTTATCTATCCGGTACTTAAATGTAATTAGCAATATAGAAAATGTACGTAAAAATAATAATATTAACTGGATGAACATACTGAGAATTGCTTTTAAAAAATCCCCTGAGGAAACTTCAAAAGTTTTCAAAGAAATTTATACAAGTGATAAAAAAATAAATAAGCTAACAAAAAAACTTTTTTAAGATTATAGATCTTTTCTGTTTAGAGGAGAAGCATATCTGATGTTTCTTTTTGAAGTTTTACCTAATATTTTTTTATAAAATTTTGGTTCAAGACCATAATGAGGTCTTATAACTTTTAAATTTTTTTCAGAAAAAATTTCTCCTTTTTTTATATTTTTTTTTGCATATATGGATCTTTTAAAAACTTTATGTCTTTTCTCAGATTTAGTCAGACCATAATATATTTTTCCTAAACTTAACCAAGCATTTTTTGACTCTTTCACTAAAAGATTAAAATCTTCTGGATCCATAGAAAATATATCATCTAATCCACCTCCAGATTTATCTAATGTAAAATGTTTTTCGATTATGCTTGCACCATAAGATATTGCTGAGATTGCAGCAGCAATACCTGGGGTGTGATCACTTAAACCTATTTCAATTTTAAATTTCTTTCTCAAATCCAAGACGGTTTTAATATTACTTTCCTCAATTTTAGCTGGATATGAACTTGTACATTGTAGAAATGCAAAATTATTAAACCTTTTTTTTTTAAAAAATTTATATATGTTAATAATATCAATTAAAGTCGTTGCCCCTAAAGAGATGATTATTGGTTTTTTTTTAGAAATCACTTTTTCAATTAACGGAAAGTGATTATTTTCAAAAGATGCAATTTTGAAGGCTGGGACCTTAAAAGTTGTTAAAAAATCAACCGATGTTTCATCAAAAGGAGTGCTGAAACAAATAATGTTATTTTTTTTTGCTTCTCGAAATATATCTTTATAATAACTATATGGAAGGGAACCTTTTTCATATAAATCAAATAAAGTTTTCTTATACCACAAGCTTTTTTTATCATTAATTACAAATTGAGACTTGGTAGAATTTAAAGTTAACGAATCTGCTTTATAAGTTTGCAGCTTAATTGCATCTGCTCCAACTTTTTTAGCTTCTCTTACTAATTTTAGAGTTCTTTCAATATTATTATTATGGTTAGCTGAAATCTCAGCAATTATAAAAGGAGGCTTTTTAAGAGAAATTTTTCGATTTTGTATTTTCATGTCTAATTAATTTTATAATTTTTTTACTAATCTTAAAAGCTGATAAGTTTTTTTTCCATTTTAAATATAAACTTGGATTATTAGGTTTATCAAATTGAATATCTAATCCAACCATATTGCTTATTTCTTTATTCTTAAACTTTTTATAAAGACCTTTTGGATCTCTTTTTTTAAGTTCTTTCATTGGAACATCTAAAAAAATGTCATGATTATTTTTAATTTTTTTATATTCATTATGGACTTTTGATTTTAAAGACATTGTAGCAATAATTACAAATTTTTTTTTATCATCTATATATTTCTTACATAAATTAACATACATTAGACCAACTTTTGTTCTGGAGTTACTTAAAAAATGATCTGATTTTTTTATATTCAACTTATTTCTTAATATATCGCCATCTAATAGAATTATATTGGAGTATTTTTTTTTTAATTTATTATAAATTATTTTAGATATAGTTGTTTTTCCAGAACCTGAAAGTCCTGTAATCCACAATAATCCAGGTTGGTATTTTTTTTTTTTCATTTATTTAAGAATTATTATTTTTTTATTTAAGCAGTCTATTTCTATTTTTGAACTATTTTTTAACTCATCAAACTTTTTTTGACCGCACCCTATTGCAGCAGGAATATTTAGTTCTGCAGATCTTATAGCCATATGAGAATTAGAACCACCAAATTGAGTGGCAAAACCTTTTATTTTTTTTGTGAAAATCCAGTCAAATCCAGGATCTGCATTTTCAATTAAAATGATCTTATTATCTAGAGAATATTTCAAATTATTATCTAAGTTTAAAACTTTTCCAGTTACTCTATTATTAGTAATATAATTCGGGACATTAAACATATATGGAATTACGTCATATGCGCTGTTATCCTTAATTACCTCTGGTAAAAATATTTTTATATTATTTTCGTATTCATTTTTTCTTTTTAAAAAAAGTTTATAGCTTATCTGATTATTTAAAATTTCATTAATTGTAAAATATGAAATTATATCTTTATTTCTTAATCTAATAGGAGTAATTCTGATTAGCAACTTAAATATATTATCTATGCTTTTTGAAAAAATAAATTTTGAAAATTCTCTTAATTCAATTGATCTAATAATATAATTTATTAATGTTTTAGGATTTAAACTAATTTTTTCTTTATTTAATAAAATGTTAATTTTTTTTATTTCTTTAATATTTAATTCAAATTCATGTTTTTTTGGAATAAATGATTTTTCAAAAAATGTATCTCTAATTTCTCTATAATTTTTAGATGTAATATCATACGATCCAGGTCTCAAATGACCATATTTTTTAAAAAAAAATGATTTTTTTATTTTTTTTTTTATTACTAAATTAATATCCTCAAGAAAGGTTGATGTAACTGTGTTTATATTTTTTTGTAATTCTATTGATCTTTTTTGACTTAAAGCTTTTTTACTTACTAATGAGTCTATTAACCCTTTTGCAATAAAACCATGTCTTGCTGCTTGTGCAAAAGGAATAATTCCATATTGTTTACAATTTTTAAGAATCAATTTAATATTTTCTATATTTTTATTTCGTGAATTTTTAATAGAAAATTTTTTTTGCAGTAAACTTAAGTAATTAATCTTTTGTGAGATTTTATCTAAGTTTGCACTGCTATTTTTATTTATGTTTTTAAGAAAGATATCTTTGTATAAAAATTCTAATTTTTTTTTGATTTTAGAGCTTATTTTATTTGGTAAATAATTTTTTAATTTTTTTTTAATTTCAAAATCATAAGCTGTTACTGCTAAATCAAATTCAATTTTATCATGTAGAAAAGGGATTTTTTTCAATTTTTCTACCCAAAAATCAACTATTATATTTTTATCTCTAGAGCTCAGATGTTCTGGTAAAAAAGAAAAAAAACTTTTTCTTACATCAATGTATGGTTTTCCTGAAAATAATTTCATTAATTTTTTATCAACAAGTTTAGAATAACCCATTTTTTCTCTGGCTATAGCCCAACTTTTATCTGTAACTAAATTTGCATAAATGGATGAAGATAATTTTTTTGGATTTTTACCAATTAATTCTGCAGGATTCCAATCAGACATTTGTGATAAGATCTGATTTTTTTTCTTAAAGTATCTATTTAAATATCTTTTATCAGTCTTAATTTTTTTATCTATAATTTTTTTATCTATATTCCATTTTGATATAGTGGAAATATTTCTTACCTGTAATAAATAAATTTTTAATTTATTATCTACTACAAACTCTATATCAAGATATATATTTTTAATTTTTTTTTCTAAGTCTTGAACACAATTTAATAACTTTTGAAATCTTTTAGATTTTAAAGAGGTAAATCCTTCTCGATAAATAATTAGTTTTTTATTTGAGTCTTTACCTTGTCCAGAAGTAACTGTATCAGTTTTTTTTGAATTATCGTCATAATTAATGATATAATATGGAGACCCATTTGTTAGATCATGAGTAAAAATAACACCACTCATAGATACTTTTGTGATTTGTTTTTGAATGATTACTTTATTTTTCTGATTTTTTTTTTTATAACTGTTTATAACTTTATCAATTGAAATTTCTAAATTTTTTTTGTTACTAGAATTTACCCCTAAAATTGATAAGTATTTTCCAGCTTGTGATTGATTTTTTAAGTCTTCATCAAACGAAGAAGATCTAATAACAATTTTTGATTTAAATTTTTTTTGTATAATTTTAATAATTTTTTTTTTTGAATTTTTCCATTCATCGGTTTTAAAAACATAAGTTTCGGGTATTAAAAAATTTAAATTATATTTTTTTAATTTTAAAATAGTGTCAGCTTTTGAGTCTAATTTCATTATGTATAATTTTGTTTTCCCAATCCAGGAAGGAGCCTTTGTTTTAAAAGTCTTGGAAAATGGGAAATCATTACAAAAATTGAAAATAAATATGCTATTATGGAAATAGAATTTGGTTTTGCTAATTTTAGTTTTCTAAATCCAGAATACCCCAAAGAACAATATAATGACCAAGTATTTGCTTTTAGTGATGCTTTTCTCTGATTATCTATATCAAAAAAGTATTTATCGTCTATATCTTTTAAATTTACTTCAAAAGATTTTTTTTCTTGTATAATTATATCAATATCTTTAATTCTATTTTTTATAAAGTTAATTTCATCATCTCTTAATATTTTGCTGTAATATTGATTTGGTTTCTGATTGATACCAATATTTTTTCCTTGTTGAGAATTTCCAAGCCATTTTTTTCCACATAACGTTGGTGACACAAGACTATCTTCATAATTAACTTTTAATTTATTTGATAAAATTTTCATTGAATTTGAAGGTTCTTCTACTAATTTTTCGAATTTATATGTAATTAATCTATCTTTTGAAAAGTTTTTTTCTTGAAGTAGCTTAATTCGGCTAATTGAAATTAACCATGTTGTAATAATTGAATTTAAATCATATGCATCAAATTTTTTTATCAAAAAATTTGGAGGTAGCGGTTTAGAAAATCTTCTTGATCCAAAAAATCTTCTTGCAATTCTTGTTTTTTCTGCAGCAATATAACCAATACAATCTCTTATGGGTAACAATATGTATGAATTTTTAAATTCATCAAAATATTTACTAAAGTCAGATAAAAACAATCCTCCACTATCATGGGTCACAACATACCTAGGATTTTTAAAGTAAGCACCATTATCCCAACTTTCAAAATATGCCTTATGTTTTCCCTCAAATAATTCTTGATTGGATTTGACCCCTAAACAATAATCATTTAGTTTCTTAACATATAGTTCATGATTAAAATCTGTTTCTATGAACTTTTCATAAAATGCTTTTTCAAGATAATTTTTTCTAATTCCAAACTTTCCACTAGTTTCTTCACCCCACTTGTAAGAAATAATTTCTTTTTCAGCATCAAAATATTTAACGGGGTTTATATTTTCATTAAAATCTGGAATGTAAGTAGGTGTCCCTGTTATTTTATCTAAAAAACCGTAAGATGTATTGTCAAATTTAAAACCAACTTCCATCGGATATGATGCAAAATCTTTATGACCATCAAATAATCTTGCTAATAAAGAGCCACCACTTCTATTAATACCCGCAATAAACACAAAATCCATTAAAAAACCTCTTGCTCATTCTCATACTGAAAAATCATTTTTTCGAATATATCTCTAAATTTTGGAGACAACCTTTTAATTATTTTTTTTTTGATCTTAAATCTCTCTGTATAATTTATTTTTCTTGGAAAATTTTGCTCTTTTAAAGCTTGATTAATCTTATTTGAAAATCTTAATTTTAATTTTTTAGAAATTTTTTTTAGGACTTGATTTGTTTCAAGAAGAAGATCATCAAACTTTATCAAAATTATATTATCTTTATTTCTGGATGTTTTATAATTTTTTTTAAATAAGTTTTTTAAATTTGATTGCATTAATATAATTTTGTCTTCATTTGATTTGCAAAATTTTAATTTATTTTCTGATCCTTTTAAAAAAAAAGGTAGAGTCTTATTTTTATAATTAAAAGTAATTACATTACTTTTTGGATCTTCAAAATATTTATCTACATAGCCTTTTTTAATCCATGAGTATACAATATCTACGGGATGACGACTGATGTTGATTATTTTTGAAGTATCTAAAATATTTTCTAAATGTTTTAAATTAGCAAGTCCCTCATGAATTAAAATTGGGAAATAATTTTTTTTTAAAATTTTTTTTTCAAAAGAATTAGATTTAATCATTTTGGCTCTTTTTTTATAATTAATTTCACCTTTATATTTTTTTAAATTTGTTAAATCATTTGTTTTATTATTTAAATTCCTACCATTAATTTTATCAAATACTTCCTCATTAAGTGCTCTAATGATTAAATTTTTACTTATCTTATTTTTAATTAAATTAAAAAAATTATATATTAATAAATTCTCTACACTTGTATTAAAAAAAAATTGTTCACAATTTTTCATTGAAGAGATAAGTGGACTTAAAGCTAACTTGCCACTTCTTGTTAATCCAGTAATAACGATAAATTTTTTTGTGGATAGGTTGATTTCTTTATTTTTCATCTGGTAGAAATCATAAGTTTATATAACTTTTTTGCTATATTAAAATCTTTAAGATAATTGATATCCATAAAATTGAGGTATTCTATTTCAATTATTTTACTTCTTTTATTAAATATCATTTTCTCTTTTAACCATGTTTGCTCTTTACCCCAATAAAACTGGCCTGCATCATGATAGATTTTTTTCAAATCTTGTGACCTTTTCTTATAATTGTTGGACATTAAAAATTTTAAATTTTCGTTTTTAAAATAAAACGATCTTTGTGGTGGGCTTATATATTCACAAGCCGAAAAAACATAACTTCTTGATTTTTTTAACAAATTAAATCCTTTGACAATATCTTTATAATTTATAAGAGGAGAAGTTGGATAAATACAACAAACATTATTTATTTTATATTTTTTTTTTTTAAGTTCAATTATAGTCTGAATTATAGCTTCATTAAAATGAGTTTTATCGTCTGCAATTTTTTTTGATCTCAAGAAAGGTACCTCTGCTCCATATTTTTCCGCAATTTTTTTTAATTTATTTGACTCTGTAGAAATAATAATTTTATCAAAAATTTTAGTTTTTTTTGCTGCTTCAATTGAATAACTTATTATTGGCTTATCAAAAAAAGTTTTTATATTTTTCTGTGGAAGTCTTTTAGATCCTAACCTAGCTGGAATGATTGCTAAGTTCATTTTTTTTTTGCAAGTATGACGATGTTGTCTGAAAAATTTATTAAAAAAGGAATTATCTTAAAATCTAGAATTTTTTGCAATAACAGGTCTAAAATATACCAAAAATAAAAAAAGATATTTTTTTTTGGAAAAAAAAATGTGGCACCAGTTTTTTTAGTTATATCAAAATTAAATTTAACAAGTAATTTTTTCAAACGATTATATGAATAAAGTCTTTTTTTGATTTTATAATCTAACTTGTCTGTACCTTTTGTCATAAAGTTTAAATTCATAAAAGTTGTATTTTCATATTTTTTAAAATATTTCCCAATTCGACTTTCACATAATATTGATTTAAAACTAGGCGATATTAAAAACTCTTCATTTAATAAAAAATAGCTAAGTTTTAAAATTGCATGTCTAGGTTTTATCAAATCTAATAGAGGATACATATTTGCTTGACATAAAATCAGGTTTCCATCATTTTTTAATACTCGATTAATTTCATTGAAGCAGTAATTTAAATTTCCTACATATTGTATAGACCCAACGATAATACATGCATCAAATTCATTGTCATTTATGGGAAATTTCTTTTCCATACTTTGGTTTATAAATTTAGCAGTTCCTTCCGTGACAAATTTTTTACATTTTTTTTCAGACTCTTCACATAAATGTTTTGAGATATCAATACCAGTTATGTTATAGCCCAATTCACAAATTTTTTTTGCTGTTTGACCTGCTCCTCCCCCTAATTCTAAAACTTTTGAACCTTTGGGTAAATTTAGCAATTTCAAATAATTTAAAACTTTTTTTTGTCTTAATATCAAATGATGACTTAGAGGATTATCTTTGTCATAGGTAAAATTGTGCCACTTTTTGGTTCTATCATCATTCCACCATCCACTCACTTCTTTATCTTGTATCTCTTCGTTATCAATTTCATATTTCATTATCTAAAATCCTTTTCTTCTAATATTGATAAAGTATTTGCTCTAGAATTTTTTCTTGCAAAAGCAGCATATAGTAAGCAAACATTTTTGTTATTTTTAAAAATTATTTTTTTATTATGTCTTATATTAGAGTAAATAAACTTATCTAACGAAATTGGAAATTTGGCTGTTTTAAAAATAAATGAGTTCATTCTCAGGTATGACAGATCATAAACTTTTTGATTATCGGTAAAAATTATCATCTCGATAGAGGGATTAATGCTCAAAATTTTTTCAATCACATAACCCTTTCTGGTAAATATTATTATTTTATTATCTCTTTCATTAATTTGGCTTAAATTTTTAAAAAAAATATCTTTTGTTTGCATAAATTTATTATTTTTTTTAGTATTTATTTTTTTATTTTCATTTGGATTATTAAAATTTTTTAGCCAATTTATTGTTTTTAAAAATTTTTTTGAAGTAGCCGTCTCATCACTAAGCATAAGATAGTCGGCATTTAACGATTTAGAAAAACTCAAAGATATGATTTCACTTTTTGTTGGGGAATTATTAAAAATCATAGTTTCCAAATTTTCAGTGGCCATTATTAATAATTTTCCATAATACTTTGTGCATTTAGATATTTTAATTGTTTGGTTATATAAATTAGTATCACCTATTTCTGCTGCCAAATCACCTCTGTCTATCATTATGATATCTGAACTTTGACAAATTGAACTCATATTCTTGCAACCTTGATCATTCTCAATTTTTGAAACTATAATTTTGTTTGACTTGTGACGCATTTTGTTAACTAGATTATGATTTTGAACATAACTCAAACCAATGGCATCAAAATTAAAATTTTTAATTTTTTTTAAAAAATCTAAATAAACTTTTTCTTGAAATTTATTATCATAAATTGAAAATGGTATATTTAATCCCTTTTTACTTAATAAAGTAAAGCTTTCTTTAGATGAGCCTAAAATATAGTTTTTACCTTTTGAAATAAATTTAAAAATAAATTTACCATCTGACACAGAAAATATCTTTGGATTATTAAATTTAGGTAAAGGCTTTGATATTTCAATTTGCCTCACATCATTTAATTTTTTTTTTTTTCCAAAATAAAAAATAATTTTTTCATTTTTTTTTATTAATAGATTTTTTGAATTTAAAGTCCTTGGTTTAATTCCTGGTAAATCGATAAGAATTTTGCATCTAGGGTTAATTTTTTTTATTCGATTACATATTTTTTTATGCCAATTTAAATCATTGTGAGCCCCATTAAGTCTTACAAATTTTGAATAACTTACTATTTTTTTAAGATTATTAACACCTTCAGTAGCTGGGCCTATTGTTGAAAGAACATTTGTCATTTTATATTTATTTTTTTTCTAATTTTGGTTGCTGAAATTTTTTCAATGTTCATAGGTAAATTAATTTTTCTTATTTTATATCCCACTTTACGTCCATAAACTACTGAACTAACAACAGGTATTTTAATTATAATGAACTTATTCTTATATTCTTTTAAAGTTTCTGTAATTTTTTTTTTTACCAAATTAAAACTATAAGGGTTTTTTTTATTAATTCCTTGACTATCCATTACCAATATACACACTTGATTTGAAGACTTTAATGCTTTTAAAAAAAGCTTTTTGTGGCCTAAATGAAATGGCTGAAAACGTCCGATATATATTGCGGTTTTTTTTTTCCAGTTAAATTTCATGAGTGTTTAGTTTTATAATTTAAAAAAATTCCTTATATAATTATTATTTTTATTGTAAATACATTATAAATTACTAAAACTAATTTAATCATGAATGATAATCCAGAGCTAATAAAGGTAAATATTTCACCAGATGACAGAGGAGAAATTACCCATTGTAATGATTTTGATTTTATTAAAAAAAAAATTAAAAGATTTTATAAAATAGAAAACCATAAATTAAATTTTGTTCGAGCATGGCATGCACATAAAACAGAACAAAAATATATATTTATTATTTCTGGTTCAATTAAGGTTTCATTAGTAAAAATTGATAACTGGAAAAAACCATCTAAAAAATTAAAAGTTATAAACTTTTTTTTAAATGAAAAGTGTCCTCAAATATTATACATACCTGGCGGATATGCACATGGCACACAAAATTTAAAAAAAAAAACATCATTTTTAGTTTATTCAAACTTTTCTATTGAAGAGAGTCTTAAAGACGATTTTAGATATCCATATGATTATTGGGATAAATGGAAAATTAATTTTAGATAATTGTTTATGGATAAAGAAAATTTTATTAAAGAAAATGATAAGATAGCTACTGCTTTAAAAAAAATTTCTGGTTCTTTTGGAAAAATAATATGTGTAACAGATAATTATAAAAAATTATTGGGAGTAATTACTGCTGGAGACATAAGAAGAGCAATTCTATCAGGTAATGACCCTAATCAGTCAATAAAAAAAATTTATAATAAAAACGTTTCATTTATTTTTGATACTAAGCTTAAGAATAAAAAATTTATTAAAAGCAATTTTTATAATAGAAAAATTAATCAATCTATTTTTTATATGCCTGTAGTTGACAAAAAAAAAAGAGTTAAAAATATCTTAACAACAGAAAGAATAATTGAATTAATGGAAACCAAAAATTTCAAGAAACTAAAAAAAAACTTCCAAAAGTTTTGATTGTTGGG
>Ga0181552_10001401_pt1 | contig 18342 bp, 11 predicted proteins | sample 011ome_18_FD_130583 | JGI IMG/M metagenome (GOLD analysis project Ga0181552, IMG submission 130583) | Coastal salt marsh microbial communities from the Groves Creek Marsh, Skidaway Island, Georgia - 011501BT metaG (megahit assembly) | ecosystem: Environmental > Aquatic > Marine > Intertidal...
AATGGCCATTTGATCAGCGATTTTGCTTTGTTGTATTTCATTAATCTCGAGGCTAGTTCTCCATCGTTCAAGTGCCGTCTTAACTTCAATTAGGTGCGCTTGTAAGCGGTAATCACTAACGGACAAATCAGATGCTTTCGATTGAATAGCGGCTCTTTTTCTCTTTTGGGCTATTGGAAGGCTAAATGAAACTTTTGCAAGAACAGCATCTTTACCATTATTCTGAATGCCAACTTGTCCAGGCTTTTCTGCAATACTTATATAGTCTAGCCCGACACCAAGGCTTGGATAGCGACTCAATTCAGCTGAGTTAAGGTCCAGTTTTTTTGATTCTACGATAGCTTGTAATCTCTGTATCCCTGGACTGTTTAGCTGATGATTTGCACTGTAAACAAAGTCCATTGAAGTCCCATAATGGTTCGTTGAATCGGTCCATTTGTCTTGTGATTCAAAGCCATCAAAGCCATCACCCAAATCAACATTAGTTTCCAGCTTTTCTGGATAGATCAGTGAATCAGTAATGGGCGCATTTCGGAGCCTATTAAAATTCCGTACATGTTGAGATCTGACCAAAAAAGCCTCTTCTCGCTGTTGATCGAGTGTTTTCTCTTGCAGTTCAATCTCTAAAATCTTTCTATTGGTTGAATAGCCTTCACTATTGAAGGTGGTGAGTAGTTGAGTTAACTCATTTAAAACATCTAATTGTTGGTCTAAAAACTTAATTCTCATCGTTTCCGTGTAGATTGAAGCCCATTCTTTATCCATTTCGAGAAAATGACGGTCAAGCTCCTCAAGATACCCGAATTCCCTAGCCTCAATAAGTGCTTCAAGAGTCAATCTTTGAAGCTTCAGTGAATTAGGAAGAGGTACACTTTGGTTGATTGATATTCGGGCAGTCTGGGCACCCAAGGCTGTTTCTATAGGAGCAGCGAACACTCCGATTGAGACAGTAGGATCCATGATTCCGATAGAACCAGCTTGAAATTCAGATGATGCAATTTCATTCCATTTTGACAACAAATTTGGATGACTACTAAGAGCTTCGAGTTTATACGTATTCAAGGTATTCTGTGCTTGGAGGCTAGATTCAGGTGTAATTCCTCCAGCTATAGCTAGCATACATAAAATGATTAGGGCAGGGGGTGGGGTTTTCCTTTGTGTAGTCTCTTGCGTGGGAGCATCGTTCTTAAATGACCTAGTAACCCTTCGTTCTTCTCTCCAAATAAATAAGAGTGGTACTACAAAAAGCGTGATTATTTGGACAAACATGCCTCCTAATGTAGGAATAGCCATTGGAACCATGATTTCAGATCCCTTACCCATTGAACTAAATAAAGGTAGCAAAGCAAAAATCGTGGTTGCGGTGGTTATCATGGTTGGTCTAATTCGTTTAGTAGCTGCTTCAACCCCTACGTTTCTAAGATTTTGAATATGAGTTGTTACTAGCTCACGCGTATTAGCCATTTGCTCCCACTCATTTTGATTTTCTTGGTGGAACTCTTTAAATCGTTGTTGTAAATAAGTGGCCATAACAACTCCACCATCAGTAGCAATTCCAAATAAGGCTAAAAAGCCAACCCATACGGCAATACTTAATGCAACCGCCTCAATACCAAAAAGTTCCTGCAGGCTATTAAATCCAAAAAGGGAAACATTACTGAAAAAATCACTAGCGAAGAATCCCAATAAAATAAAGCCACCCGCCCAAGCCACGAATATTCCACTAAAAATCATCAGGCTTACAGCAACTGACTTAAATTGGATGTATAGAATAAGAAAGATGAAGACGAGCGTTAGTGGGACGAGTACTATAAGTCGTTTTTCAGCTCTAAGCTGGTTTTCGAAGTTACCTTTGAAACTTAATTGAATGCCATCAGGTATGGTAATGGTCCCTAGTGCAATCTGTTGATTTATTTCATCGTCAATTTTAGAAATGGCGTCAACATATTCGACTCCGTTGATCACATCAAATGACACGTAGGAAACTTTAAAGGATTGTTCACTTTTTATAGCCTGTGGTCCCAACCGATATTCAACATTCGCTAACTCAAATAAGGGTACTCTTGCACCCTGAGGGGTGTCTATGCGAAGATTTTTGATACTCTCGGGACTTTGGCGCACATCTTTAGCGAATCTCAAGCGAATACTAAATCGTTCTCTTCCCAAAATTACAGTCCCCGTTTCTTTACCAGCTAGGGCAATTTGAGCCCATGATTGCGCTTCGGTAACACTCATCCCATAACGGGCTAATTTTTCACGATCCCATTCAATATCGATATATGGTTTACTGGCATTACGCTCGGCAAATACTGTGGATGCGTTCACATAATCAAGGTTTGTCAATACTTTTTCGAGCTGTCTGCCAACTTCTTGAATCTCAGCTATATCTTCACCTTGAATTCGTATTCCAACCGGAGCTCGTAAGCCCGTTTGGAGCATTAAAAGTCTTGTTTCAATAGGTTGTAGCTTTGGCGCTGAGGTAAGTGCTGGATGTTGGGTCTGCCGAACAATTTCATTCCAAATATCATCTGGTGATTTTATGTGTTCGCGCCATTGGCGAGTTCTATTCCCTGAAATATCATAGCTATATTCTGATTTGTAGGTGATGATGTTTTCGAACATACTAATTGGCGCGGGGTCTAGAGCTGATTCGACTCGCCCTAATTTCCCTACAACTTTTTCGACCTCTGGAATGTCTGCAACTGCTCGATCTAAAAATTGAAGTAAGGCTACGTTTTGTTCTACTCCAGCACTAGGTGTAGTGGTAGGCATAAACAAAAATGCCCCTTCATCTAAACTTGGCATAAACTCAGTGGCTAAACCAGGATACTCCTGGTCAAGTGTTGACCACCAGTCTGTTTTACTTATATCAATCCCAATTGCCTGGGCTAGGGAGGTAGGAATAAAACTTATTTTAGCAAAACCTAACCAAATAAAAAGCCCAAAAAGTACAAGACCGATAGGAAGACTTATAAAGATTTTTTTGTTAGAAAAAGACCAAGCTAACCAAGTGGGATAGTAGGTGATGATCTTAAGAACACTTCCAATGAGTACTAGTAATAACCCACTTATAAATATCCATTGAAGTGGTACCGATACTTCAGGTCCAAGCGGTAGCCATGAACGAGTCAAATATCCAAGGACCAGCAGGATAATGAGTATTAAGGAGGTATCATGAAAGTGCTTGTAATTAAGCTCATTAACGAGTCTAGTTAGCCTGCGATCGGTAGTGATTTGTTGTATTGGATTAACAACATATCTGTAAAAAAAACTATTGGTATTGTTTCTTTGGGCCTTAAATCGTGATTCTAGCTGTCCAAATAAGAGATAGGCTAAAACAGGCAAAAGAAATAATGCAACCAAAATAGAAGCGGCTAGTACGAAGGTTTTGGTATATGCCAATGGCTGAAATAACTTACCTTCTGCATTAATCATCAAGAATACAGGAAGAAAGCTTACTATGGTAGTTGTTATAGCCGTTATAATGGCGCCTGCAACTTCTTTTGTAGCTGAAATTACAAGCTGAAGACGTTTCTCTAAAAAGTGTAAACCGCTCGAATGCTCGGGTTTTTCTTGTACATCATTATCTTCTTGGTCAATGTGCTGAATAATGGTATCGGTTAGGATAACTCCCATATCAACTACCGTTCCTATGGCAATGGCAATTCCTGACAAAGCCACGATATTTGCATCAACCCCGCCTAACTTCATAGCAATAAAGGTCAATAAAACGGATACCGGCAGCATTAATGAAATAAGTAAAGCAATGCGTAGACGGCGTAAAATGAGTAATACTATGGCGATAGTGATTAAAATCTGAAGCCATAAAGCAGATTCAAGAGTTAGAATTGTTTCCTCAATTAGTTCTGAACGGTCATAAAAAGGAATAATTTTCAATTGAGTTGCTTCACCCGTGGCTAAAACTCTTTTGGGTAAAGAAGGTGATAATTCGTCGATTTTTTGTTGTACGGCTTCAATTACTTTTTTTGGATTAGCCCCATATTGAGCAACAACTACCCCGCCTACACTTTCTTTTCCTGAAACATCTAAAACACCACGTCTGTCGGCTGGTCCATAGGTTATATTGGCAATATCTTTTAAGTATAAAGGCGTTTGTTCAACTACTCTTACGGGGATTAACTCTAAATCGTTTAGATCCTCGATGCTGCCATTCCCACGTAGTAAATATTCAACTTGATTGTATTCAAGCGTTCGTAATCCACCTTCTGCCTGGGCTTTGGTGAGTGCATTTAAAACATCTTTTGTACTAAGCTGATATTGTTCTAAAAGGGTGGGATGAACATCAACCTGAAATTCTTTAACAAATCCTCCAATGGAAGCAACTTCAGAAACCCCTGGAACAGAGGATAGGCTTGGTTTTATGTAGTAATCTTGGAGTGTTCGACGTTCATCCAAATCCCAGCCACCCACTTCTTCTCCTGAGTCATCCACTCCCTCTAAATAATACCAAAATATTTGGCCCAGGCCGGTTGCATCTGGTCCAAGGGCGGGCTTTGTGTTTTCAGGTAAAAAGCCCGATGGTAATGAGTTTATTTTTTCAATTATTCGACTTCTACTCCAGTAAAAGTCAACATCCTCGTCAAAGATTATATAGAGTGTAGAACGACCTGTTATAGATAAACCCCTAACGTCCTTAACACCTGGCAGTGTCAAGAAATAATTGCTAAGGGGGTATGTTATCTGGTCTTCAATATCCTCGGGTGATTGTCCTTGCCACTCGGTGTACACAATCTGTTGATTTTCACCCAAATCGGGTATGGCATCTACAGGTATGCTGTCAGATTCAAACGACAGATTCCAGTTGAAAGGTGCCACCGATAAGCCCCAAAATAGCAGTAATAAAAAGATTCCTAAGGTTAATAGAGGTTGTTCTAATGCAAACCGATAATATCGATTGAACATGTGTGATGTATTAGAAATTGAACATTAAATACGTCTTGCAGGATGGATAGAATTCTGCTAAACGCTAGGGTTCAGAACGATAGAGAGATGATGCTATCGCTTATTGGAACTTCTAATAACCTATAATAGCCAACTTTCAAATAAGCTAAAGTAGGAAGGGTGTGGAATAGGGACTGCCCAAGTAATTGGACGGACATTATTTAATTTATGCGAAAGAGCTGTAGTGATAGTGAAAATTGGTCCTGAAACACCTTTTGTTGGGGAAATATGAAGTGATGATACTTCATTTCCGGCATTATAGGAACACTCACAAAGACGGGTAGTTGAACACTCTGCATTATTATCAATACAACATTCAAGATGAGATGAAGTTTGTTCAGAATCAGCTTTATTATGTGTGTGAAGGTTGCTAGAAGCTCTGTGATTACTTTTTTGCGTTAGATCATTGTCAGTATTTTCTAGATGACCCGAATTTGACGTGGGAACTTTTTTTTCTAACGAATAATGTTTTGAATCAGAGTCAACTACCTCAGAGTAAGAATCAGTTGTGAATTTACTTACACTATTATGACTCTGCTGAGTATTACTTGTTTGTCCCTGGTGATGACATGCGAAAACACTACCACTGGAAATGATAAAAAAGACAATTAGAGCATAGAGATAGTGGAATGAAAATCTTATGTCCTGACCGAAAACGATATGTTTTTTATTGGGTTTCAATAAAGTAATATAGTCAAAAATTAGTGAATAATTCTAGGCCAGACGCAGGCGACACACTGCATAATGTACATATGTAGTAATTAAGCTGTAAAAATTCGATTTTCAAATAATCAAAGATTCTTTTTCGCTTAAATTTAATAAAACTATTTAAGCCACATTTAGTGACACTAACCCGTACAAAATTCCAGAATGATTAAACTTAAAGGTACCTTGTCAGCATGCCGCCAAGCCATTCTTGCTCTTGAAGCAGTAAAACATCAGCGCCCATGCGCCCAGCTTGAATAGCTGCGGCTGTGCCACTGGTCCCTCCACCAACGATAACAATATCATAGGTGAGTGATTCATTCTGTGAACAATACAGTGTAGTAACTGCTATCAGGAAAAGGTAAAAACGTGTTTTCAATTAATTCTACTACGTTAATCTATTAGGTATCTAGCTCCTTCCAACGAACAAATGCTTCCATTGCTTCGTATTCAGCCAATCCAAGTTGATCATAGGTTTCTGCAGTTGAACGGGTCCGATCATCCGCTCGTTGCCAGAACTCCCTTTTATCAGTTCCTGGAAATAGTGGGCGATCTTTCTGGGATTGATGTTTAAAAATAGCTCTGCGTTTTTTATCGGTTTCTTCAGGGCTTAATGGTACGGCCATTTCTATATCCTCTATATCCCATTCTTGCCATGCGCCTCGATAAAGCCATACGTAGCAATCTTTCGTCCATTCTTGATCTTTCAATTCGCGTAGAGCTTGAAAAATAGCCTCTAAACAGACTCTATGGGTCCCATGAGGGTCAGATAAATCTCCTGCAGCATAAATTTGGTGAGGTTTAATTTCTTCAATTAGCTTCTTAACTATGGCAATATCATCCGGGCCAATAGGTTTTTTGCGAATTTTACCCGTTTCGTAGAAGGGTAGGTCGAGAAAATGAATGTTTTCATCAGGAATACCTACATATCTACAAGCCGCTTTTGCTTCACCACGTCGAATTAGACCTTTGATAATTTTAATTTCTTCAGAATCGGGCTCCGCTTGATTTTTTTCTGCTAGAAAGCTCCGTATTCCACTAAAAATAGAATCAACCAGTGAATCATCTAACTTAAATGCATCATGATAGTCAGAAACAAAGTCAGCAAATCGTACGGCGTCATCGTCAAACACAGCGATATTCCCAGAAGTTTGATATGCTACATGGACCTTATGTCCTTGATCAACCAATCGTATAAAAGTACCACCCATTGAAATTACATCGTCATCGGGGTGAGGACTAAAAATCAACGCCTTTTTTGGGAATGGGGTTTTACGTTCTGGTCGATAGGTATCATCGGCATTGGGTTTACCACCAGGCCAACCAGTGATGGTGTGCTGAATCTGATTAAATACCCTAATATTCACGTTATAAGCCGTGCCTATTTCAACTAAAATATCGTTCATTCCAAATTCACGATAATCTTCTTCGGTCAACTTTAAAATAGGCTTGGCTAATTTAAGACTTAACCAGATAACTGCCTTTTTGATAAGAAAATTATTCCATTTAATGGGGCCAGCCAACCAGGGGGTTTTAATTCGGGTCAATTCCGCAGCGGCTGCTGTGTCTAATATGATTTCAGTTTGGTTATGCTGCTGAAGAAAGGTAGCTGGAATAGATGTATTAATAGCTCCTTCGATGGTTTCTCGAACTATATTAGCTTTACCTTCACCCCAAGCCATCATATAGATTTTTTTGGCTTGCAAAATCGTTCCAACGCCCATGGTAATGGCTCTTCTAGGTACATTTTCAATCCCAAAGAATCCACTAGCAGCATCTAGCATGGTTAATCGATCAAGTGTGATAAGTCGGGTTTTTGAGTCTATGGTAGAACCCGGTTCATTAAAGCCAATATGACCTGTTCGACCGATGCCTAGGATTTGAACATCTAAACCGCCTACCTGCGCAATCTTTGCCTCATATTCTTCGCAGAATGCCGCAACCGCATCCTTTTTTAGGGTTCCATCGGGAATGTGAATATTCTCTGGCTTAATGTCGATGTGATTAAAGAGATATTCATGCATAAAATGGACATAACTCTGATGTGCATCAGGAGCCATAGGGAAATATTCGTCTAGGTTAAAGGTAATCACTCGCTCGAAACTTAGTCCTTCCTCCTTATGCTTTCGTACTAGTTCGTCATAGACTTGGGTTGGGGTAGATCCAGTTGCAAGTCCTAATACGGTAGGCTTAGACTCCTTATTTCTGGATTCAATAAGTTCAGCGATGGAATTCGCTACATACAACGATCCTTCAATGGCTGTATTGAATAACAGAGTGGGGATGCGTTCATGGCTGGTTAGATCAAAATCGGAAAGGGATACTGACATTGGACTAATTGGTTATATTGACGCGATTGTTACCGTTTATTTCGGTGTTTAGATGGAGTTTGTAAAATACTGTAATACCCTCGTAAAAGCAGTAGGATTAGAGATTTTTACAAGTTCGACTTTTTGTAAATTATTGTAAAAATAAGCTTTTTTAACCATATAAGCCATAGTTTACCTTAACAATATACTCTATGATTGATACCCACGCCCATATATTTTTGCCAGACTATTCTGAAGATGTAACAGCGATGATCAATCGGGCGGTAGATTTGGGTATTAGTCACGTTTTAATGCCCGCTATCAATCCTGAATCTGTTGCACAAATGGAAGCAATCGTACAAATTAACAGTGGGAACAAAGACATTAAATTGCATCCAATGATTGGTTTACATCCCTGTGATGTACATGAGCAAATACCAATTTGGGGTGAGCATAGGTGGGCTCAAAAATTAGAGAACTGGCTACAGGAATATGCCTCCTTATCTCATTACATAGGGATTGGGGAAACAGGCTTAGACTACTATTGGTCAAAGAAGTACAAAAAAGAACAGATGCTTAGTCTTGATGTACACTTCGAACTAGCTAAAAGTGTCAATAAGCCAATTGTGTTACATAATAGGGACAGCACTCAAGATTTATTGCAAACCATAGCGAAGCATCAAAATGGTTCCGTCAAAGGAGTTTGGCACTGTTTTAATGGTACGTATGAGGAGGGGATGCGAGCTATAGACCTTGGATTTCATCTTGGAATAGGAGGGGTAGTAACCTTTAAAAATGCAGGGGTTGCCGAAGTTGTTCGGCAGCTACCTATAGATAAACTCATATTAGAAACAGATTCACCTTATCTCTCACCCACTCCGTTGCGTGGTAAGCGTAATGAACCTGCTCACCTAGCCTTTATCCAAAAAAAACTAGGAGAACTTTTTGAGTTAAGCCAAGAAGAAGTAGAGGAGCATACCGACTTAACAGCGGCTTCTTTGTTTTCTTTATAACATAGATCTACGGAGTTAGACTGGCTGGTTAATCCGGTGCAAATATAGGTCGTAAATCATCGGAGAGACCTTTTGGAAAAGTAGTGTGGGCGAATTCATTTCGAAGTTCTATGGTATTTCTTAATGCCTGAAACCCCCGAGCTATACTTGCGTTGAACTGGTCTAAGTCGGTGCCTTGCCCGTACAGGTTAAACAACCTTCGCATCTCATAATCGTAGTTATGCAAACCGTGTAAAACACTAAGGCTTAATGTGTTAGTTTTTTTATTAAATCCACGCCTACTTACTTCTCCAAACTTCGTTTTCGTACTATCCACCTGTTCATGTTGCCATTTGCTATCTGTCCATTCTGAATCAAAATAACTCAAAAGGCGCCTTAAAACCCCTTTTGAGGCCTGAATCTTAGCTTGTTTAGAGTATCCAGCAATGTGTGGGGTGGCGATGAAAGCCTGGTTCATTAGTGCTTTATTAGGCACTGGTTCGGTTTCCCAAACGTCTAAAATAAAGCTAATTTTTTTATTAGATAATGGTTGTAATTTATTGTGATTCAATAAATAATCTTCATTTATAATACCGCCTCTAGCTGCATTGATGATAAGCTTGTGCTTTGGGCTAAGCGACAAAATGTCAGGCATAAAATGATGGGTGGGATGCCTGCCTTGATCGATATAGGGCAGGTGAAAACTCAGAATATCGCAATCCTTTAGCGTATCCAAATGGCAACTCCTAAATGATTCCTCTCGCATGGCTTTCGGCGGATCATAGCCAGCATAAGACACCCCAATTGCTTGTAATTTTTTTGCAACAGCTCCTCCAGTATGCCCCATGCCAATAATCCCAACTTTGTGGTTGGTTAAATCCCCTTGGGTCAGTGAGCACCATGTCAACATCGATGTAAGTACGTACTCCGCTACTGCATTAGCATTACAGCCTGGAGAATGATCAAATTGGATGCCATTATCTCTCAGGTACTCCATGTCAATGTGATCAGTTCCTGCAGAAGCTGACCCAATAAATTTGAGTTGTTCAGGGAGGTTAGGTACGGTCGTTGGGTTTACCTTAGTCACGGTCCTGAGTATCCATGCGTCAAATCCTTCGAGTCTTGGTATACCTTCGGAGCTGTCATAGTGAACTAATTCAACGTAGCTAGGTATAAGTTGATCTAAATAATGAATATGTTGATCGGCCAATATTCTCACGTGAAGCTAGAATTTTTTATCGGTTTCGGTTTCATTTGAGTTGATACGCTGTAATCAACAGAAAGTATACCTTAGTTAGAATCTACATTTCGAACAAGGGTTCAAATGAACTTAGTCATGAACTTAGCTTTGGGCATATCTGTGAACTGAGTTTAGGACATAAATTACAGCATAGCTCAATAAATATTCATTTTATACCAAACGAAGGTACATCTTCTATGATGATATAACCAGTCTTCCACTATTTTCATCGCAGCAACATGCTCGGGAGAGACTCTTTTTCAATAAATTAGAATTAATGCATTAGCTTAGCTACTTTTAATGTAGCAAAACCAAATGATAGGCCTATATGGATTACCAAATAGCGGAATTGATAAGAAAAAAAAGAGACAATAATATATTGTCAGACAATGAGATAAGATTTTTAGTTCATGAATATGCTAAGGGGTATGTGCCAGATTATCAGATGAGTGCTTTTTTGATGGCTGCTTTTTTAAATGGTCTCGATGATCAAGAATCCTCTTCACTTACTCATGCTATGTTGAGCTCTGGGAGTATATTGGATTTGACTCATATACCTGGCGTAAAAGTGGATAAGCATTCTACGGGGGGTGTAGGGGATAAATTATCCCTTATTCTAGCCCCAATTGTTGCTAGCTTGGGGGTTCCTGTTCCAATGGTATCAGGAAGAGGCTTAGGGCATACTGGTGGCACCTTGGATAAACTTGAATCCATACCTGGTTTTAGGGTGGATGTCACACTGAAAAAGTATGTCGAATTGGTAGAAAAACATGGACTAGTACTTGCGGGTCAAACCGATGAAATGGCTCCTGCCGATAAGAAGATGTATGCTCTACGTGATGTTACAGCCACCGTCGAATCTATCCCATTGATTGCTGGTAGTATCATGAGTAAAAAATTAGCAGAGGGACTTGATGCGTTGGTATTGGATGTAAAATATGGATCAGGAGCATTTATGAAAACCCAAGTTCATGCTATTGAACTCGCGCAAACACTGGTTGATATAGGGGAGAGTTTCAATAAGCCTACCATTGCTTTTATTTCAAATATGGATACTCCCACTGGGTTAGCTATTGGGAATTGGTTAGAAGTGCTAGAATCTATTGATATTCTTCAGGGAAATGGACCTTCAGATACCCAGAAACAAAGTACACTTCTATCAGGGGCTATGCTATACCTTGCTGGTACCGTACCAACGATTGAGGCGGGTATTGTTGAAGCAAAAAAGGCCATATCATCTGGAAAAGCCTTTCAAAAATTCAAGGATATAGTTGAAGCACAGGGTGGTGATTTGAGCTATATAGACAGTCCAAATTCAAGGGGTTCAGCCAAACATTGTTATCCAATATTGAGTAGCACTCAAGGATATATCACCCGTTTAGATGCCTATCAACTAGGTACTTTAAGTGTGAGATTGGGTGCAGGTAGGCAGCAAAAAGAAGATGATGTGGACCCATTAGCAGGCATTATACTCGAAAAAAAGCTTGGAGATTATGTTCAAAAGGGTGAAACTTTAATGACTCTGTATACGAATAAAGACCTTGATGTAAATGAACTTGAACGCTGGGTGTTTTCTTCCATAGAATGGGGACTTACTCAGACAAAACCGCAACCATTAGTTTCTCACATAGTAGATAAAAACGGCCCAAGAGCGTATTCTTAACAGAGTTTATCCGTTTTTTTAAATACATTATAGTAATAGGAAATCAGTAAAATCAATCAATCATATAGTCTAAAAAGTTATGTTTCAACGTTTTATTCGTGCCATTAAATCTTTGTTCGGGGGCGTAGTAAGCTCTATGGAAAATCCAAAATTGATTTTGGAACAAAATATCCGCGAGCTTAATGACCAAATCCCTCAAATGAACGAGAATATTGCTACGGTCAAAGCAAATTTAATCATGCTAAAAAAAGAGGCTAGTAGAGGGGAGGCAAGAGTTCAGGATCTCACTAGAAAAATTAAATCGGCCATTCAAGCAAATCGGGACGATATAGCAGAAGGGTATGCATTGCAACTAGAAAAAGCTAAGGAGGATTTGATTTCAACCAAAAATCAACTTGAATTTGCAGAGAAAGCCTATGAAAAGGCACTAAAGGTGAAAGAGGTGTTCATGCGGGAAAAAGACCGCAAGATACAGGAAGCCAAAGAAGCTCTGAGAGCAAGTGAACGTTCCGAATGGCAGGCGAAAATTGCTGACACCCTAGAGCAATTTGAGGTGGGTGGAATAGATCAGACACATGACGAAATGATTAATCGCCTCAACGAAGAATCTGCTAAAAATGAAGCCAGAATGGAAATTGCATTGGATAGTTTAGATACCCAAACCATGGAAATTGAGGCTAATGCCGAAAAATTACGAGCTCATGAGTTAGTAGAACAATTTAAACTAGAAATGAATCCTGAAAGTGCAGTATCAAAGCAGCCATTAACTCACACCGGCGCTGAACATGATGCATTAACCCATGAGGGGAGTGTAGATGTAGAGTCTTCGGAGGAAGAAAGTAGCAACCCAACTCAGGAAAATACGTCTACCAAGAAATCAATTGGTTCAAAAACCTAGTCAATTTGTCCAAGGAATCGAAACATACCGAGTTTGAAGCACTAAAAAACGTTTGGAAACAGCATTATGCAGATGTCAAAGCACTGAAGAAAGAGCATAAAGCTGCGGTTCGAAGTGCATCAGTACAACGTGCCTTACACGGGGTAGAAGCATCTTTGTCACGTTTAGGGTTGACATTCAACGATATTGATTCTTTGGGACAAACCGAATTTTCCAAATCGCAAGATTACACTGGGAACGTTGATAAATCTGATATTGATTCGGAGCTTGAAAAGGCTAGTACGGCCAAAGAGGCTAGTAAAACCCAACAAATAAAGGCGAAAGAGAGCCTAGAAATAATCAAAAACGAAATGGGTTTAATCAACGACGAAATAAACAAAAGAGCCAGAGCTAGTAAAATAAGTAAAACTATAGGTAAGCAGTAGAGAAACAATGAATACTGAACGCTCAATAAATTATGCTCGAGAAGTTTTTAAGCACCCCATCAATCTTGCAGCACTTATTATAGGAGGGGCTAGTTCGGTGGCCTTAACATCCTATGTGCCAGACCTAGGAATAGCCCTATTGTCAGGGCTCATGGGGGCTGAGCTCATGTATCTGGGAATTGCCACTAAATTACCGGAGGTTCGAAAAAGTATTGAACTCAAAAAAATGCAAGAGCGTTACCATACCAATAACGACAAAGCGATTTTTCAGTCGTTGGATCAAGCTTCTCAAAAGCGGTTTTTGGTATCGAAACACCTCACTAAGCTTATAACTGAAAATTTTGACAAACTACCCTACACTTCACAGGGCTTGCTTAGTGCTATTTCTGAAAAATTAGAGAGTTTATTAACCAATCATTTAAATCTTTTAGATCTCATTAGACGGTATAATGTCTATTTGAATGTTCAAGTAGAGAAGCAAGTCGAGACAGAATTGATTCAATTAATCAATCACATTAAAACGCTTGAACCTGGAAAACTTAAAGATTCGAAAACTAGGCGAGTGACTATTTTGCAGAAGCGGTTGCAAAAATTCACTGTGGCTCAAGACAAATATGCTATGTGTGAGACCCACCTAGAAACTATAGAAGATGCCATTCGATACATATACGAGCAATCAATGACCATGAATAAGCCGGAGGAAATTGGATTCCAGTTGGATAATTTATTGACAGATGTGGATGAAACAGCCGAATTACTGGATGCGATGGATTTAGACACACATGAAAGTCAAGCGCAGGAATATTACTCTGAAGCACAACTGGATGAGTTACTCAAGCAAATTGAAGCAAAGAAAGCAAGCTCAAACGAATCTGGGGCATTTAAGGACGGCACCGCTGATTCAAATCAAGCTTCTTTGAATGAAAATCTCAGAACAACTGAAGCGAACAGTTTAAATAGCTCATCCAAGAAGCCAATGAGGCATTAACCATGAGAACATCATTTGAGCACCTTATTTGGGAGGTAGAGGGGCAAGTAGCTGTGCTAACTATAAACCGGCCAGAAGTCTTGAATGCGCTAAATGCTGATGTGCTTGAGGAACTAGATGAATGGTCCACTCAAATCCACCCGAAATTAGAGCAGTCATCTAACCCAATACGCTGTATTATCTTACAAGGGGCAGGGTCTAAGGCCTTTGTGGCAGGTGCGGATATCAAAGAATTTAAAGGAAAAACCAAAGTTGAAGCACAGGCTGTATCGACCAGAGGGCAACGTATCTTTGCACAGATAGAGCAGCTTCCTGTACCGACTGTAGCGCTCGTAGAAGGATATGCACTAGGTGGTGGTGCGGAATTAGCCATTGCATGTGACTTTAGGCTAGCCGCTCCAAACGCCATCATTGGGTTTCCAGAAGTCAAGTTGGGATTAATTCCTGGCTTTGGAGGAACCGTTAGGCTACCACGTCTAATCGGATATGCCAAAGCAATGGAATGGATGACCACAGCCAAAACAATTACCGCAAAGCAAGGGGTAGATGTAGGGATATTTAATGCTATATTAGAGCAAGAAAACGAGAATATGTTGGATCAGGCAAAAGAATGGATTACTCCGTTGTGTTCGATGGCACCTTTAGCCATAAAAAGTGTTATTTTTGCTATGAAATCACAACACAATATGTTTTCAACGCAATTTTTTGAGAAAGAAGCGACTCTTTTCGGTGCGCTTTTCGAAACCCATGATTTCGAAGAAGGAGTTCATGCCTTCCTGGAAAAAAGAAATCCTGGGTTTCAAAATAAATGAGAACCAATAAGTAATTAATGAACGACGAACCTCCATCGAGTAGATTACATATAAACTACACATCTAAGGAGGCCACAAAATGAATGAGTGGCTTCTAATTCTTGGAACTTTGGTATTAAGCGGTTTTTTTTCGGGTTCTGAAATCGCATTTGTTTCCGCTAACAAGCTTAAGCTAGAAGTAGCATCGCGCCGAACAAATTTGGTGGCGAAAGCCATAGACTTTTTCAAAAGTAGGCCAGAAAGTTTTCTAACCACTACATTGGTGGGTAATAACATTGTCAATGTAGTTTATGCTACTTTGATGGCTATATTCTTAGCAGACCCCATTACTCAGATATATCTCGATTATGTAGGAGAACTTCCCAGCGAACTCATGATTTTGAGTTTGCAGACCATACTGGCCTCTGTATTTATCATGATTTTTGGTGAAATCTTACCCAAAGCTATTTTTAGAGCACAAGCAGATTCACTCATCCATTTTATCGCACTACCACTTCGAGTATTACACTTTGTGTTGCGACCACTGATCATTATTGCCGATGGAGCTTCACGGCAAATCATCTCGTTAATTTCCAATGAATCAGAGGATACTTCCTCTATTTATCGTCGACAGGATGTTGAGCGGATTGTTCAAGAGCTTCGAGATAGTGGAGGTAATGGGGACTTGGATCAGGATGACTCGGAGATTTTGCATAATGTACTCGAATTGTCAAATAAACGAGTAAAAGAAAGTATGGTGCCTAGGATCGAAATCGAAGCGGTAGAAAAAGGGACATCAATAGAGGAGGTTAGCCAGCTATTCATTAGTTCGGGGCATTCAAAGTTACCCGTTTACAAAGAATCAATTGACGATGTAATAGGGGTTGTGTATGCCTATGATTTATTTAATAACCCCAAAACCATACAAGAAATTCTACGACCAATTAAATTGGTACCTTATACCAAGAAGTCAAAAGATCTATTGGCAGAATTTAGACAGGCAAATTTATCGGTTGCCATAGTGCTGGATGAATACGGTGGAACGGCTGGTATGGTAACTATAGAGGATGTATTAGAAGAACTAGTGGGTGATATTCAGGACGAACATGACGTGGAAGATGAGATTATGAAACGCATTGCTGACCATACGTATATCATTAGTGGGAATGTAGAGATAGAAGAACTCAATCAAAAATTTGAGGAAATAAATGTTCCTGAAGAACCCAATGAATATGACACTCTAGCAGGATTTATTATCAATCATTTAGGTCGAATTCCTAGAGTCAACGAAGAATGTGTTATTGAGGAATTTCGATTTATTATCAGTAAAGCGACACAAAGTCGAATTGAAACCGTAAAAATGGTTGTTTTAGATCGCGATTGATGTTAGGTCGTGATCATATTAGCTCTGTTTTATTAATAACCATACACAGCCTATGATTACACACTATCCAATTTGGTCACAAGAATGTGCGAAAAAGTATTTAAGTAGAACGCTAAATACCTTCCTCATACATGGTAATGTGCATGACTTGGTCAGTATTGGTTCTGAAGAATCGACACCTCAATTTTTGAGGTTGCATGAATTCTTAGCCGATGAGTTTTTTGGTGCACGAGATATCGTTCTTTTTTATAACCGCGCTTCGGGCATTTATTTTAGAGATAAAGCATCCCGAGAAGATTTTGAGCAAGCATTACAAGCACGAGATTCTCTCTTAGGCACGACCTATGCTACATCGTTACCCAAAGATCCAGTTCGAATCTTTTCCATACTTGAGTCTTACTTTAGGTTACGATTGGGTCAAAATAAAAGCGTAGCGCTTATTACAGAGCATGCAGAAACAATCGTTCCTATGAATGATGCGGGATCTACGGGCGTAGAGGATAGGAATGCCTTGGTATACATAACTCGTTGGGCTCAAGACCCTGTGCTGCTAGGTGGTGATTTTACTCACATAATTCTTACAGAGAACTTAAATGACCTAAATCGTACATTAATTCAGCATCCCTATACTTCTGAAATTTCCATACCACATCCGGACGAATCTGCACGGCGTAGGTATTTGGAATCAGAAATACCAGAAGATGAGTACGCAAAGGTTTTTGAGCTGCCTATTCATGTTCTGGCCCAACAAACAGCCGGTTTGACAATACTTCAGCTGCAATCGCTCTATTTCAATGCAAAAGAAAATAAAGAGCCATTGAATCTAGATACGATTACTCAAACAAAAAAAGAACTTATCGAGGCCGAAGCCTATGGTTTGTTGGAATTTGTTGAATCTAGCTTCTCATTGAAAGATGTTGCAGGGCATCGTCTAGTAAAGGAGCACTTACAATTAACTGCGAAAGCAATGAAAGAAGGTAATCCAGAGGTACTTCCCATGGGGTATCTGGTTTGTGGGCCTGTGGGTACTGGTAAGACTTTTTTAGTTCAGTGCTTCGCTAAGGACGTAGGTATTCCAATGGTAAAATTAAAAAACTTTCGAAGTCAATGGCAGGGAGTTACAGAAGGGAATCTCGAAAAAATACTACATCTGCTAGAGGCTATGGCACCCGTAGCGGTAATGATTGATGAAGCGGATGCTTACTTAGGAGATCGTTCAGCCTCAGGTGATAGTGGTGTATCGAGTAGGGTATTCTCTCAAATTGCCAGTTTTATGAGTAACACTGAGCATCGAGGCCGAATTATTTGGTTTTTAATGACAGCGCGTCCGGATTTAATGCCTATTGATTTGAAACGACAGGGTAGAGCCGAAGAACACCTTGCCTTATTTCCACCTCAGAATAGCGATGAAAAAGAAGAGCTTTTTAGGGCAATGGCGAAAAAAACTAAGATTAAATTAGAAGATGAGGCGGTACCGGAGCTACTTTTATCAGATTCGTACCATCTGTCGGGTGCCGATATGGAAGCACTATTGACACGGGCAAAATTTGAAGCAGTTGCACATGGTAAAGATTCGGTAGATCTAGCCATGCTTGAACAGGTCATTCAAAACTTTATTCCTCCAACCTATCCTGAAGAAGTAGAATTACAAACCTTATTGGCTGTATTAGAATGTACCTCAAAGAAATTATTGCCAGATCTTTACACGCAAATGGATCGGCAAGAGTTACTCTCGCGAATAGAAGAGCTACGCTTCAGGATAGCTTAATTAACCCTCTGCGTTTGCTTCTGTTTCAATAGAAGATTCTTTTTTAAGAAATAGGCTTATGATACCAGAAAAACTAAATAAGCCTAAGAAAACCATTCGGTCAATTAAAAAAGCCAAGGGTAATCGACCCGAAAAAAATGCGATGGCATCCATTACTAGAATACTACCAATTAAATAGGAAAGTATGCGCACCCGGTGAACTGGGGTAATAGACATA